>Ga0209541_10002696_pt1 | contig 33288 bp, 29 predicted proteins | sample RifCSPlowO2_01_FD_184027 | JGI IMG/M metagenome (GOLD analysis project Ga0209541, IMG submission 184027) | Groundwater microbial communities from Rifle, Colorado - Rifle CSP2_plank lowO2_0.1 (SPAdes) (version 2) | ecosystem: Environmental > Aquatic > Deep subsurface > Groundwater | place...
AACGCAAAAGACTTATTACAAACAAACTATACAGCAAGAATATTAAAGATGCTCAAATGTGCAGGTAAATTATCTTTACGTGGATTAAAATATTACTACTCAACACAAAACTTAAAACGCAGAATTATTTAATCACCTTCATCCCTAGAACAATATTTGCAAATACCCTTGATTCGTCTTACATCAATAATTGTCAATAAAATTTCGTAAATTTTCATAAGCATCAAGCTTAAGCCAATAAAAAGAAGAGGCAATCCAATTGCCAATTTAAAAAAAATTGCAACAGAGAATTTAAAAACCACCCAACCCGCAATCGCGATCACAATAGCGCTTACAAACCATATCAAATTATTAATTTCCGATACAACCACCATTGCCAAATGGTGCCAAAATTTGTGTTTTTTCATAAATTTGAGTTCACTTCAGAAGTATATTATCACTCTAGAAGGCCTGTTGATACCTATATAAAATGAAATCTTTAAATGTGAAATCTTTTTCAAACTTGTTTTAAATAGCTTCAAACAATCAAGCCTACAGTTTAAAATTAATAGATCCAGCTTTACAAATTTTACAAATCTTTTCGCAAATCGTATTCTTTACAAGGTGCAAAATAAAATAAATCTTATTGTTCTGACTTTTTTTTTAATAGTCACAATACTTGTGATTCTTCTTTTGGTTAACGACCGGTTATTCCCAAAAACTCAATCCCTTATTCACAAGATCTGTCCCCCAAATTGCAATGTCATTCTTATCTCTATCGATACGCTTCGAGCTGATCATCTCGGTATCTATGGATATCAAAAAGAAATCTCACCAAACATTGATAGTCTTGCCAGAGAAGGCGTAGTTTTTAAAAATGCTTTTGCTCAATCTTCTTGGACTCTTCCATCCCATGCATCAATGTTCACAGGACGTTACCCTCAACAGATTGGAGTTGAAATTTTCAGCGACCGCCTGCCGGAAAATTCAACTATAACGGAAGTTCTCAGAAAAGCAAATTACAAAACAGCTGCTTTCACTTCCGGCACTTTTGTCAACAGCGATCATGGTTTTTCTCAAGGTTTCAGTGAATTTGCAGAATTTGACGATTGGCAGGACGCCAATTACTTAACTGATAAAGCAATTGAATGGTTGACTATAAATCAACAGGAAAAAAAATTCCTCTTCCTTCATTATTTCCATGTTCACGATCCCTATTCTCCACGGGAAGACTCTGTTAGAACGCTTGATCCAAAATATTCAGGTAATCTTACAAGTTTTAACATTTCCCAAATAGTTAAACTAAACAAAGGCGAAACAAAACTTAGCCGAACTGACCTTAATCATATTAAAACACTCTACGACTCTGAAATTAATGAACTAGACAATTCTCTAGGGAAATTCTTTGAACAATTGAAAAAAACGGGCCTAGATGAAAATACAATCATTATTATTGTGGGTGACCATGGAGAAGAATTTGGTGAAAGGGGCATTTGGGCAATGCATGCATATAGCCTATACGACGAACTGATAAAAATCCCTATGATAATTAAGATTCCCAATCTTTATCAAGGGAAAGAAGTTTCAGGTTTAGTTGAACTCGTAGATATTCCGCCAACAATACTGGCACTTTTAGGTCTTGAAGATTCAATGGAGCACAGTGGACAAAACTTAATTAAAGTAATTGAAGAAAAAGTATCAAAAGAAAGTGTCTATGCTGAAACTTCAATCCAAAAACAACAAATGCTCGAATCTATTGAAAAAGGCTACACTATTAAAAAAATCAGCGACTTACCTCCTCAAATTCTGGAAGGACTTGCCAAGCAAAAAAACAATAAAATAAAAACGCGCATGATTAGAACTACAAATTTCAAACTCATTCAAAATTTTGACAATACGATTGAACTTTACAATCTTAAAGATGATCCGATGGAGAAAAATAATCTCGTAAAAAAGGGCCTTAAGGAAGAACTAGAACTTCAAAATATACTTAACAATTTCTAAGCTAAAATAGTATTTGATCTCATCTCTCAATTTTTATATGTTTCCCACAAAATTCCATGAATAAACGAAAATACTCTGGCAATTTGTGTAATTGCTGACAACCTTTCCAGCCGAGTACTTGGCCTTACATGTTCAAAAGAGTCAATTTCTACAAATTTGCCTTTTGGGAAAGCTTTTCTGAAAGCCAATGTCTCACTTCTTGGCACAAATGTGTCCTGTTTATCACTTAAAGCAAAAAATTTGGCGGATTTATCTAGATTATCAACAAAATTTTTGGGTGATGTATTTTCCAAAGCTTGCCTTTCTGCTTGTGGATAAATATTAATCAGATCCTCAAACTCCTCATGAGACTTTGCGCTCAAAGTATTATACATAACTCTGCTACCTTCAGATAAACTCCCAACTTCTTCATCTGTAAGCGGCCTGTTTTTCTCGAATGCCTCTCTTATAATTTTCGCATCGTCCCTGCTGTGAAAAGTTTCAATATATCTTGTATAACCGCCAACCAATACATCGTAAGTTAAACTTGCTGGCTCCCAATCGATTTCTCGGCTATCAATCACAGTTTTCTTGGTAACGACAGATTCAATAAGATTAATGTTGTCAAAATAGGGCGAAAGTAATACTAAATACGAAACATCCTGAGAAATCTCATCGTCCGAAGCTGCAATCATAGAAAACGACCCTCCGACACAAAATCCGACAAACCCCAGCTTTTCTTTGTCTACATAATTAAGATCTCGAACAACTTTAACAGTTGAAACCAGTTGGTTAATATCTTCTTCCTCAGTAAAATTACCTTCAAATACTTCCGGAACAACTGCGACAAATCCAATTTTGGCAAGAGAAGTTGCAAATCTTGCCAAAAACTCGTCCTCTATTCCTCGCGGAGTCACTCCAATACTCAAAATCATTGTCGGAAACTGACCACTTTCCTCTGGTCTAAATATGCGAGCTTTAAAAGTTTTGCCACTATTTTCAACATTAATTTCATCAACCGATACTTTCGAATGCAAAAACGCCGGAGGTTTAATGACAAATTGTTCTATTACTAAGGAGGTTAACAATAAAGATTTATACGCGGCTCTGCCAAATGAACTTGCGAAAAATAATATTGAAACAATAAAAATAATCAGCAAAATTGCTAGTTTTTTAAGAGGCAATTTCATACATTCAGATTATATGATAAAAACGCTATACTTGCGCCAGTGAAACATTCTCGTTTTAATTTTTTTTTATCACTGATCGCCCTAATACTGTTAAGTATTTATATCCCGCTTACATGGGCACAAAACAGATTCGACGATTTTTCAATAGAAATTCCTCAAATCCAAAACTTTGAAGACTTTGACATTGTTACCATCAAAAGTAGAACTGTTGATCTTCCCGCAAAAAATAAAGATCATCAATTTGGCAAAAACACTATTATAGAGGACCAGTTTTTCTTCATACCAAAAAATGGATATGTCACGGAAATCACTTCAGAAGTAGTGGGTGCTCCTTCGCAAGAAGTTATCCATCACTCAGCTCTTCTAAATTCTCTGGGCAAAAAAGATTTTATGTGCCCAGAAATCCCGGAATTTGTTTACATGACCGACGAATATTTATCACCCTTTGCTCCCCCAAATGGTTACGGTTATCAAATTAAACCTCCCAAAAATCTTTACTACTTATTTACTCATTTTAGAAACGATTTAAATACTGATTTTAAAAACGTCTATCTTAAATTGACTTTAAAAATTTCAAAAAATAAGCAACAGCCGCTAGAAACTATCAGGCTTGACGGCCATAACAACTCTTGTGACAAATTTTCATCTTTTCCGATTCTTGCCAATAGTCACAAAGAAATTACCATGAAAGAACCACTCGAATCACCTTATTCTGGAAAAGTAATCTTTATCGCCGGCCATTTCCATGACTATTCAGACCATCTCAAAATACTTAAAAACGGTCAAGAGGTTTTGAATTTTAAGCCGGTTTTTTCTAGCAATAATAACAGCCGTTCCGATTTAAAATCCGAAAACCACATCGAGAAAATTCCGCCTATTTCTCCCGATAATTTATATTTCCAAAAAGGTGATAAAATTACTCTCTTAACCGAGTACTTTAACCCAACAGATATGCCCATAGAAGCTATGGTTTTGGCGCTCGCTTATATTGCAGTTTCGAAGTAATGAAACAATTACCAATCGCCGTTTTAATAACCATCACTTTACTTATAATCTCAGCATTTATATACATTTATGTAACCTCATCGACCGATCAAAATACCCGGGCAGTCAAAAGCGAAAAAATTTCAATTCCAAAAGATAACGATTTCGAAATTGTCTTTGAAACCGAATCAGTTGATTTGCCGGCCAAACCTCCTTGGGTCCAGTACGGTGAAAAAAGCTTTTATCCAAAAATGAACTATTTCGTGGCAGACGAGGATATTTGGATCACCGAAATCACACCAATCGTCGAAGGAGCACCGGCAGAAGTTTTACATCACGGTACTATTTATTTCCAAAACGATTATCAAAAATATTGCAATGATTCTCATCAAATATTTTATTCTTCCTCAAAAGAAATGATTCCTGTTTCTACGCCCAAATGGTATGGCTATTTTATTCCCAAAGGTACGACTTTGAAAAGCGACATGCACTGGATTCATTTTAGAAACGACACAGAAAAAAGTTTTCAAAATGTCAAATACAAAGTAATTGCCAAAGCTACAAAAGACAATACCAAAAATTTGAAATCCGCAAATATATTTTGGCTTAATATTGAATGCTCGGAAATTAATGAGTACATCTTCCCCGTTCCGCCCAATGAAATATTCACAACCTCTCTAAAAGAACCCTATGTAGCCACAGAAGATTTCGAAATGGCTGCTCTTTTTTCCCATGTTCATGACTATGGCAAGAACATGAAGTTCAAAATAAACGGCGAGGCCATTTGGACTTTTTATCCCGTGATTGAAAACGAAATTATCAAAACTATCCCGCCCTATTATCCTCAAAAACCCATTAAAGTTAAAAAAAGTGATGTTTTAGACATTGAGGTCACTTATGAAAATCCGACAGAAAACGTCTCCGAAGGCATGGGTATGTTTGCCGCGCTTATTTACAAAGAATAATACATAAATCTCACCAGTGAAATTTAAAAAGTCTAAAAAAATTCTGTTTATTTTCTTTTTATTTATTTCAATTATCCTGATCTCTGAACTTGCAGCAAATCTTTTTGAAAAAAAGACTAATCTTCCTGTTAAATGCTTTAAAAAAGAGTTTAAAAACGGCTTTATGCACACTCCAAATTCCACCTGCCTATTCCGAACCAACTTCTGGAACATCACCTATCAAATCAACTCTCAAGGCCTGAGAGACGTTGAATACCAGCCTAACAAAAGAATCGATACTTTTCGAATCGCTATTGTAGGCGATTCTTTTGTGGAAGGCGTCGGCGTCGAAGTAGAAGATACATTTGCAAAAAAACTTGAAGCGCGCTTAAATCAGTCAAAAGGTGATCATAATTACGAAGTTCTCAATGCCGGCACTGCCGCATATTCCCCTCTTCTCGAATATCTTGTCCTAAAAAACACCGTACTCAAATACAATCCTGATTTAGTAATTCTTGTCTTTGAGCCAATAAATTTTTTAGATGAAAATCACTACCAAAATTTGACTAGCTACACAGAAAATGGTGAACCGACTTCCGTCCTCCCCCACCTACCCTCTCACATAATCGACTACATTCTTAATTTAGACACTAATCCTCAAAAATCCAGAAATAAAAATTTGAACTTTATTCATAATTTCAAGCTAACTTCTTTTGCGCGCGGCCTTATCAGCAGTCAATCTAACAATCAATCAAGTTTTAAAAGTGCCCTAACACCCAATAATCAGTCTCAAGAATCCGTACAAAAAAGCTTACTTAGGATAAAGAACTTATTACTGAATAATGAAATTGAGTTTCAAATTGTAACTCTACCCATAAAAGAACAACTTGAAAATCCCCAGCTTCATGAAACTTTTGACTCGATTTTAAAATTTGGCGAAAAAGAAAAAGTACCGGTTTTAGATTTAACCACCGATCTTCAAAAAACCAACTGGCAAGATTTATACATTAAAGGCGATCTTCACTTAAATGAAAAAGGCCACGAGTTTATTGCTGAAAAATTGTCACTCTACTTAAATTTACCCAATTAAAATTTTCTAATGGACCTTCTAAATTTAACTTCCATTCAGATTTTAGCTTATTCCAATTGACTTCTTGATCAAAAGCCACATATAACGTACGAGATTCTGTAGTGGAGAAACTTAAGGATTATTAAAATCAGCGCCCGTCTGTAACTCCATTGGATTACCTTCAACAAATATTACGGTTTGGTGGAAAGGATGATTACCTCCTCTCGGCGCCACAAAAACCGTATGTGATTTATCGCTGGTAGTATATAAATTGACCTGAAATTTAATCGGAGGACGGATATCAAAAAGGAATTTCCGAATAAGCACCATTTTATATCCCCCACTCTCGTCCCGGTCAAAAAACCCGCTCAGGTAATAGTTTGATAAATTATCTCTCGGGCCAAAATAAAACTTCCAGTGGGCAACATGCCCTTGGGTATCACGACTGTTTAATACAGTAATTTGGCTAACACTATTGATCTCGTCTAAAGTGAAGTTATATATCCCCTCCCCAATTAACTCATCTTCATCAAGAGAATTGCTATTTACAATCTGCAAGCCGGGCGGAAAAAACACTTCAGATTCCTTCAATATGTTGTTATCCGAAGGCTGATAAAAAGTATAGGTCAATCCCTGTTTGCCTTGGGGAAAATTCCTGTTAAACGTTACTTCTATACTATAATTCTTGATTTCAGGATAAATCAAACCTTGCTCTTGGGCGGCCATGACGTCGATTGATGCGACTGGAACAGCTCGCAACTCTTCGGCAAAATCTTTTAATATATACTGGAGGGATGGCACTAAATTCTTGCTCTTCTGGGTTTCATTGGAATTTACATTAATACTATCTTTTTGATGGAAAAAAGTTTTTATATGGTTGTTACTTAGGATAATTAAAATTAAAAAAAACAATACCAATAAACCAATAAGAACTAGTAATACATTTACCTTTTTCATTTTTTAATAAACCAGACTTAGAATAATTTGTAATTTATAATTACAAATTGTATTACGCATTTGCACTAAGATAAACTAATTAATAATTCAAATGTTCCAAAATAACCTTAATTTGGATGAATTATACAAAATCCCATGGACTACTTATAATAACCCTAATGGCTGGATAGAACCGACAACTTACTGCCAACTAGCCTGCCCGGGTTGTTATCGAGGCCTAGCCCTGCCTAATCCCATAAGATTCAACGAGGATTTAACCTCACAAAAAAAACAGATTGACAGATTAATTGAACTTCGCAAAATCAAAATTCTCTCAATAGCTGGAGGAGAACCACTGCTTTACCCAAAACTAAACGATATTATCGCTTACGCTAGCTCAAAAGGTTTAAAATCGCGCTTGGTATCAAATGGCGCTGCCTTAACCGAAGAAAGACTTCAAACTTTAAAGCAACTTGGAGTTACCGAAATAGCTATTCACGTTGCCCAATATCAAAAAAGGGCTAACTTTAAAACTGAAAAGACCATCAACCTTTTAAGAGAAAAGTACGCCCAGATATTCAGAAATGTCAAAGGTATAGAACTTAATTTTATAATGTACGTTTCTAAAAATAACTTTAGTCAACTCCCAAATGTCATTAATTTTTGTCAACAAAATGCAGACGTAGTTAATAGAGTTATCTTCACATTTTACCGAGATGTTCTTTTTAAAAAAAAGCCGGATACCAGCACCTATCTGCCGCTTAACAAACTTGTCAACTTAATTCAAAAAGAATATCAAGCCCAACCATGTTCTTATCTAGGTAAAACTCTGGATTCAAAAAATCCATCTTGGTTATTTTTTGCACCAATTCTATTAGGTGGAAAAACTATTGGCTACGCAGATGCCAAGACTGTTGAAAATTTTTTCAAGAATTCTGATAATGGTAACTACAACGCCTTTCCATCAGATCTAAATTTAACTGGTCTGGTTAAAGCCCTTTCTTCTATATCCCCCAAAACAGCTGGAAAAATTGCATCTGGCTATATCAAGCGTATTCTCAAAAACCCAAGGAACATCTCCAATCTTCCAAGATCTCAAATCGTCATTCTTTTAAACACCCCGACTCCAACCAAAAAAGGCTGGGATCTGTGTGATGGTTGCCCTAATGCAATGTTATATAAAGGAAAACTTGTTCCTTCATGCTTACTGGAACGAATGAAACGTGGTGAAGAAATTAACCTCTAGTTACTGCCAATTTTTTATAAATTCCCATCTTTTCTTGCGGCATTAGCCTAGCAACACTAACCATTGCCAGATCCGCCATTTTTTGGCCTGTAATGCTAGAAAAGTTTAAATTAATAGTCTCTCCAAATCTTATATTAAGATCTTCATCCTCACTCCAAGCAGCTACCGGTCTAATCTGCACCCCAGTTTTTTTTGTCAAAAATAAAAGCAAATCACCTGCCTCCATTTTACCCCGACCTAAAACTGACCTATCTTTACCTTCTGGACAAATAATTAAAACACCACCACTTACTATATGTTTCCTCATCTCAAGAACCGCTTTGATATTTTCCCGCCCAGAAACAGTTGGTCCAACAAGTATTGTTCCACAACTTTTGTTAATCATTCTCGCAAGTCGTCGTCTCTGAATCCCAACAGGAGTATTCTGAAAAATTAGTTTCTCAGAAACTTCTTTCTGGACCCATCGGGCCTCGAAATTTCCAGTAAAGCCTCTTCTTTGAGCAATCGCTAGATTTGTCAGAAATTTGAACCAATTACCCCTCAACGGTCCCGTAGCGGGGTAATTTACCACAATTATCTCTGCTCCTCCAGTTGGCAAATTTTCAATTCCTTCATAATTAAAATTAAAACCGTCAAATAGACCTTCGGCAAATTCAGATAATGGTGTCGGCGCCCCATACAACCAATTATCCATTATTTTCCTGCCCCACCATCTACCCTTATTGGTCCTAAAACTGTGACCTGCACCAAACTGCAACCCATACTCGGTCACTCTTATTGTTAACCAGTCACGAAAACTTTCAGGAACTGATAAAAAAGCCTGTTCTATTCCTCTTTTAATTTCCTTCATATCAGACGCTTAGCTAACTTCAGAAAACACATTATATAGATATCGTCCAACATTGAAAAGCTGTTTAATCGCTGCCCATCTTGGTAAGCTAGTTGCCGGATTAACGTGCTCAAACGAATCAACTTCTACAAAATATATTTGATCCTTTGGTAAACTTTCGGCAAGTCTTACTCCCTCAATTTTCGGCACATAAGTATCATTCTTATCATTTAAAACAAAGAGCTTAGCTTTTAAACTGGAAATGTCGGCACTGGGAGAAAGCTCTGTTAAAAGATCTTTTCCTTCCTGAGGAAAACTTGCCCAAATTTCAGCTCTTTGACTTCCATCAGAATTTGCCAAAAACTCATAAATACTTTTTGCTTCATTAGAAAATCCGTTTATCTGCTCTTGATTAATTTTCCTATTTTCGAGAAAGTGTCTGTAGAGAATCTCTCTCTCTTTCCTGTCTGCTATATAATTTATAAAACCTTTTTGTACCGATTTAACGCTTAGCTGGTCTGGATTCCACGGTTCAAATTTTCCCTGACCATTATCAGCTTGTTTTGTCACCACTGCTTCGGACAAAGTAATTAAATTAAAATAAGGCGAAATGGCACTTACAAAGGCTACTTTATCGGCAATTTTTGGATTTTGGGCAGCTAAAATTGATGCCGAACTACCCACACAAAAACCGGCAAAACCAATTTTATCTCGTTTAACATACGGCTGATTGTCTAAATACTCAACAGAAGAAACCAATATTCTAACTGAATCTGGCCAGACAAATCCAGAAATTAAATCAGGTATATCTGGTGTTAAAACTACAAATCCGGATCTCGCGAGTGCTTCCGTAATTCTAACAACTGTTTCATCTTTTCTACTAATAATCGTGCCTAAAGAAAAAATTATGGCCGGATGCCGCCTGTTATCGTTAGGTCGGTAAATATCCGCCATCACTTCCTCATTGCTAGTTTTAATTTTTACTTCTTCAACAACCGGCTCTTTACTTAAAAATCTTAGTGGTTTAACAGGAACAGATGGGACAACTTCTGGTAAAAGTACTAATACTTTACCAACCGGCCTACCGGCAGGTGTTAATGCAAAAATAATAGAAACTCCAATTAAAATCAAAAAAACTTTTGAGTTAGCAAATAGGGCTTTTTTCCAAAAACTCATTGCCTTTCCTCCAAAACATAGCTGTATGAAAACCACCAAAATGCAAAGAACCAACTAATAACTAAAATCAGCGAAAACCAATCATGAAAAACTACGGCCGGAGTTGAACCAAAAGCAAAAGCGATAAATCCAACCAGCAATAGTCTTAAGATATTAATTAGATAAGTACCTAACATCCCGATTATTATAGTTTCAACCCTTGATATTTTTGAAAACTTCCCTTGAAACCCTGTCAAAAACGTAGCGATTAACAAAACTCCTGACTGCCAACCCAGACAATTCCATTCTATTGTTAAAAAACTTCCGCCTACCCATAAACCAGTATCAGAAGCTCTCGACGATATATAAAATAGGGAAAAGATTGCAGAAAGAACTTTAGCCTGATAAGGAACCACTACATCCTGCAAAACCCGATAAAGATTCCACTCTAGTAGTAACCTCGTTAAAAAATGGTTGAATGTGGATATAAACGGCAGCAGCATTAACATAAATGCCGACACCATAAAAATAGTCGAAAATTTGGAATTGTTTAAAGATTTATTTTGATTAATTTCTGGCATTTTTAAATCGCTAACCTCACACTTTTGTCAACAAACCAGCCACTCCAAGACTTATTTTTTTGTTTTCCTTTTCCGCCTGCTGCTTTTTTCTTTTTACTTTTTCGCTTCTCCTTAATGTATCGAATTAATTTCGGCAAAAATAACATCAGGGGCAAAGCTAAAATGGCAATCTCCGGCACCGGAATCGCCGTCATTTGGATGATTAACCAATCACCTTCAGTTAACATAGTTCGATTACTGCAAGAAGTGCACTCTATTTGTCCATCAAAAACAGCTGTTGTTGGTGAAATTGAAGTGGATCTTTGTCTGTCTATTGCACCCGTTGTCGTCAACTCTCCTAAATTCTGGGTGCCGTCAGAAATTCTAATTTTACCTGTCCCAGAAGGCGATTTACCATCACTAACAAAAATAACAGATTCATGGTAATAGGTAATCGTTCCGCTTAAATTACTAGTGCTGAAACTATTGGCATAACCCATGTTCGCATAGCTACCTGTAGTTGACTCTCGTTGGTTGACGTACAGTTGGGTCGTCTCAACAGCCGAAATCCCATTGGTTGCATCAGCTTGTTCAAGGATTATCTTGGCATTCTGAACATCACAAGTATAGGAAGCATTTGAAGTTTTCATTCTTCCTTCATATTCTGTTCCGGCAGTTAAGGAAATACTGCCACTCCGCTGTCGCGTGTAACTGGTAGATGCTGTTGTTATTTCCGAACTGGTAACTTGAGTTCCACCAATAGTAAACAAGGCAACAGAACAGGTACCGGCAGCGTTTGCAATCTGGATCGTTGACTCAAAGTAAATAGTTGGCGACGGCGTAAATTGGGTCCCCGCCGTATCAGAACATGCAGTACCTGTAGAAGCAGAATCATGACAGTAATATTTTGGAGTTGCAAAGGTAGTATAAGTAGTTGCAACAGTTCCAGTATTAGAACCTATTTCAAATTGGCTCTGGGTTTTGGTAATCATCCCATCGGCTGCTCCTACCTGCAAGATAATTAGTCTGGCTGATTCAATTGAGGCAGTCGAAGCGCCATTGGAAATCTTAATTCTGACCGTGTAATCATCCGGTGTGGCATAGTTGGTACAGGCAGTAAAAGCTGTACTTGCCCTTACTCTGGTGTAAGTTGTACTGGTTGTTGTAACAGTGCAGCCGGATCCGCTTATCTGATTGCCATCTACATCGTAAAGTGAAGCCGTTGTCGTGTGCGAAGCATTGCTCGTTTTAATTACAGCTTCAAAGTAAACTGCCGAAATGTCCGAATAAACAGATGCGTCCCAGCGAATTAAACCAAGTGAGCTATCTGTTGGTGCATCAGTTGTAGAGGTAGTTGTTCCTTCCTGATCGATAATATTTATCTGCTGCTCAATTTTAGGAGTACCTGCAGCTTTTGCTGGCTTCGGTTCTGCAAAAAAGGCTAGATAATTAACAAGCATGACTATGACCAAAAAGGCGGCAATTACCGAACGGGAAGCCAAAGAAATTCTTCGCGGCTTAATTTCATACCCTTGCAAAGGGTTAAATGAGGAAACAGGTGCTAGTCCTCCTGAAACCTGACTGCTGAAACCAGAAACCTGTTTGGCAACCGCAGGTCGACCAAAGGGTAATCCAAGCTTAAACTGCCAGATCTTAAATCTGCCAAAGACGTCGGTAACGTGTCCGGTTTTCGGTGTTCTAAACCAGGGCCCTTCTTCTTTTTCCCAGTATCCCCTGACAGCTGCATATGCTTGAAACGGTGTCACCAAATAAGAAAGAAGGATAAATGAAAAGACTCCCAAATAATCTTTTTCCTCGGACTGTTCCAGGAAAAGCCCCAAAAGGTTAACCAAAGGCAGAGCCAAAAAATTGCTAAAAACAAGTGACCAGCCAAGAGCGGCTGTCCAAAACGGCAAATTTACTTTCAAAACAACCTCAGCTAAAAACCATGCTAAAGTTCCCACCATAAAAAATGCGGCCTGCATGTAATAAGGAGCAAGAAATGCAAATTCTAATTTTTCACGAAAAGTTAGGTGAGGAGATCTAACTATATCTTTGAAGTGCTTTTTAATATTAAAAGAGTGCCCTTCTGCCCAACGCATGCGCTGGCGGATTAACCTTCTGATTGTGGCGACAGCTTCTGCCGGCGCCTGAATATAGGGGGTATAAACAACCTTGTAGCCCTCAGCGTATAGTCGAAGGGTTAACTCAAAGTCTTCGGTAATAGAAGTTCCCCAGCCGAATTTGTCGAGGATACTACGGCGAATCGCATATACCGAACCGGCAATCATTTTTAAGCCTCCGTAAAGTTCAATTGCCGACCTTTCAACTACATATGATCCTGCGTATTCGCTCCTGACTCCTCGGGTGATCCAGTTTTCGCTTTTGTTTAAAACGTGCCACTGATATCCCTGAATCGCTGCCACCTTATCGGCATGCTCTGATTTTTCCTCAACCAGCGCAAAATACTTTACAAACTGTTCGATCGTATCCGAATACGGTACAAAGTCGGCATCAAAAACCAATACATATTCTGCCCTCTTGTCGCAAATTCTGAGGGCCTCCCGAAGAGCAGCTCCCTTAAATCCGGCCCGGCTCGATCGGTGAATTAGTTTTATAACCGGCTTGCCGCTGCCTTCCAGCGGTATTGAGGAGTAAATTTGCAAACTTTCATCGGCTCTTTCCAAAACCAGCTGTCTCCCTTCCTCACTCATTACTTTTTTGGCAAGGTCCGTAGTCTCATCTGTCGAATCGTCAACTATTACCACTTCATAGTTCGCACTTCCCACTTCCTTATCCAGCTTCCCACTTCCCGCTCCCCACTTCAGACTAGTGCAGGCCTTAATCATTCGCTCAACAACTCGTTTTTCGTTATAAATTGGAATATGAACGGAAACAAAAGGCGCAGATTTAAGTTCAACACCGGATAAATCTTCAACCAAACCGACGCTAAAATTCTTCTTACTTTTAAACATTTTTTTAAATATAGCTGTGGCAAAGTTAGTACTAGCTGAATTTGCACTTTGATTTTCTGTCATCTGTCCACTGTTCACTTTCCACTGATCGCTGTTTTTTGTTCCCTGACCCCTATCTTGTTTAGAACCTTGTCGAAGAACAAACACTAGTGACGCATAATATTTGGCAGAATATGCAAAAAACAGAAGTCCAAAAGTTAAGGCGATAATCGGGAAGAATATTGTCGGGCGGAATGCTTTATCTATTTCCAGAATGTAGGCAACAAAAAGCAAGAATGGTATTGCAACAGGCCATGTGATTGGCGTAGAAATTACAAACTTGGGAATCGTTGCAAATGGGGAAAGTATGCGGATAAGAATTCCTCTCGGTAAAGCTGGGGCTTCTGCCGGAATAGGAAGCTGTTCAGGTAATTGTTGGCCTTGAGCATATTCTAACCTCTGGCTATAACTGCTGAGATTATTTCTTTCAAGAATATTTTGGATCCCATGATGGCCAACAATCGGCCTTCCCTCAACTCTCGGAACTTCAGCAAATAATTTGTGGACCGAAAATTCAGGTTTTTCAGATGCTAGTTTTAGCACAACTTGTTCCGCTTCCATACCGAGAGATCTGTGATGAGGCAAACCTTTTTTATGCTTTTGGACCAAAGCTTCAACCACGTCGGTACCCGCTGTTTGAGCCCGCTTGTAATCACTAAGCCATTTATAGAATGTCGGTCTTGAGACTTTCCATCTTCTGCAGAGTTCCGAAACAGGCTTACTTTCTTCTAAATATTCTTCAACAATTTTCGCTCTGTAGGCAGGTGAAAACTCGTGTGAAAATAAAGTTCTAACAGGATGTAAAGCGCTAAAATTGTGCCGAAGCCCAGGTGTTTGCAGGTTGTGCCTTGCCAAAATTCCATAAACACCCTTCAGGGAAACCTTGTAGCCTAAATTGTTTACTTCGCGCGTTAACTGCCTAAGGCTCAAAGCCGGATTTTTAACTACAAAATCAAGTACAACTCTCTCTACCTTCCATGAAAGCTTTTTATAGTGAGTGTTGCCTCGCCTATATTTATTCTCAAGAATATGTTTGCCTTTTTGGGGGAAATCTTTTAATCTATTAAGCCAAGTATGGAGACTTTGCCGGCTGCAGTTGTATTTTTGGGCAACAGAAGATAATTTTCTCTTCTTATTTATCACCTCGCGGACAGCCGCGAGCTTTTGTGAAGCTGAAAGTTGGCGCATGACTGAAAGCTACGCAACTAGTAAAACTCGAATAGCATCTAACTCTATGTTAAAAACTATGGAAACACTTTGTCAATATATAAGATAGGATTTATGAAAATAATCTAGGTTTGATTCTTTATTTAAGATGTAGGTTCAGTACCCATAAAAATTTACAAATAAAACAGGCGTGATAATCTTTTTGAATATTTACAGCTAACTATTATTTCTTTTACACTGTGAAAAATACGCGGGGAGCCGTTTGATATATTAATTTATAGATTGATATATTATAACCGAACTATTACTAACATTACATTTACATAAAAAATTCGCCAACTGTATTGAAAAGTTGTTGGTTTTTTTCTGCAAATTCCCTAAAAAAACCATAATTCCAATAATTTAAAAATATTTTGGGCATTTTTGAGTATAGATAAGACTCATCTCTGACTATTTGCAGACAATTAGTGAGATTAACGCAATCATTTATCTACAGCTACCTACAGCCCGCCAAAACGTCTATAACAGATTATTTAAGTACACTACAGTGTTCTTGGCAATAGATTAATATTCTGCCATCATAATAATTAATTTTTAAGAAAAATTTACTAAAATAAATAAAATTAAAATTATAGAAAATAATTTATTTTTTACTGAAAATTTTTTTAAAAAAAGGGAATTTTATGCAGTTTTGTAGTCTTTCAATCCTCTATAATATTAAATCCAATTTAAATATAATTTAATCCTTATATTCGAAATAATCTTAATATATAACATATAATAATAAATAGATCCATAATTAACCTATCAATAGCATTTGTAAATTAAAGATTACCCTTGTTTTTTAATGACTCTTTAATTACAGAATTAATCTATTTGTTATCCTATAAAATTTTACTTTTTAAGATGCGCTTCTTATAGCGTTTACAAAATTAACATTTTCGATTTCTTTAAAAAACACACTATCTTATAGTTATTTTAGGAAACCGAATATTAAAAATTATTCCAAAAACCTATATCCTATAATTTTTCCAACTTCAACTTTCGTCCTCTGTGGAAAATTGCTCTTAAAGAAAAGTTGACAACGCTTGATGCATATAGTAGTGTGAATTGTGATCATAATTAAAAAATATGGCCAAAGATAGACCTATTCTGACCCTCTCAGTTGCTGCTGCTTTGCTAAAAGTTCACCCTCGAACATTAATGCTGTATGAGAAAGAGGGTTTAATTCAACCCCACAGAACCGGAACAAACCGGCGCTTGTTTTCTGAAGCCGACTTAGATTTAATTCAATTTATTAAGTACTTAATTAGCCAAGAAAGAGTCAATATCACCGGTGCAGGAGTAATTATCAGGATTCTTCGAAGAGCCCAGCTTAAATACCCAACCCTCAAAAAAGAATTTTTCCCGGAATATAAAGAGAAGAAATTAATTTAACACTTACCTAAAAATTTTCGGTTCGCTTATATATTATTAGTTTACAGTACGATATAGATTGCCGTACTTGTTATAATCATTCATTTCTCTTAACATAGCTTTGATCAATCTTAAACACCTCTAATTAATTTCCCTATCTTGCAACTACAGCCTTATACTCGACCTGCAGAAAGGTTTGAATGCTTTTATACTGGGGAATGTTTACAGCCGGATTTTCTATTGGCGCCATCTTTGCCTACATCACTTTCGCTTCCAAAAATACTCAAGAAGATCAGGCAATAGATCGGGAAGAAATAAATTCAGCTGACAACACTTTTGAAAATCTTACCCTTCCTAGCTCGCAAAATCACCCAGATTATAGTACCCAAACTAATCAAATAACCCAAATAAACACTAAAAGGCTTACCGTAAACTAAATCGATTTCAAAATTACCAGCATTTTTTGGAATTAGCAGTATAAAATCAAAAGAATCACGCTTAACATCCCAGCCACTGTCCTTAACATCCCAACCACGATCATAAGTCTGTTGCACAAGTACTGCTTCGCCATCATCGACTTCACCGTTTATTCTTAAGTGGCCGTTGGTTATTTTATCGACTTCAAGCCGCCTTTCTGCGTGTTTTTCCAATGCCGCGACATAAGCAAAGATTGGTTCCTCATCGATCGCGTTTTCAGGCTTCTTAATTGCTTTAAGGGCCTCATAATCGACAATTTTTGCTAGTGTTTCGTTCTTAAGAGGTACGTCATAAAATATATCGCCATTTTCTCTTTCAATCTCACTTAAAGTTGAGTTGAACTTGCCCTCACCTACCTTGTAATCTTTGTACGGCTCGGAAGAAGCAAAAGTCGTGTAAACTAACTTCCCGATATTGGCAATTTTTAACCAAGCCAAACTTATATTCGCGTCATTTCCATTAGTTATTTGATAATATGCATGCTCAGGCCAAAAATGTACGGAGGACTGAAAAAGCGCACCTCTGATCTGGCTTATTGGTACAAAATAGTTGAGCCAAAACGCATAATTTCCAGGCACAAACACCCTTTGATCACCTCTGACTAAACTCTCCAGCTTTTTAGCCGTTTGATACTCAGCCGAATTTTCAATACTTTGCACTGAACTCTCAGAAAGCGGCTTAGCAAATTCCGGCAAAACTTTAGCGTATTTACCGCCTAAAAATATCAGAGCTCCTACCAAAAAAGCCACTATTGTTAACCCAAAAATTTGCGCGGGAATTTTGAAAGAATTTTTCTGACTATTTAAATATAAAAAAGTGTTCGAAACAATCACCCCAACCAGAATAGCTAGTGCTAAATCAACCTCCGTATTTAAGCGCAATACTTGTGGTACAAACTCTAATCTTTCCTCGCCCGAAGCATAATAGATATAAACAAAAGCAAAGAGCATTAAAAACCAAAAGGCGGCAAATGTACCCCCGGTAATCTTCGAAGCTAATTTTTTGACAGCAAAGAAAACAGCCACTGCCACCAGTATCAAAAGCAAAGTCCCCCACGGAAACATTCCCAACCAATTATTAAAAGCATTACCGCCCTCAGCAAAAAAAGTTGTAGTAAACGGCAAGTTGTACCAAAAAGCAATCAATCCAAATGTTAAAAGTCCAATTTTTAAACTATTTTTTATCAATTTAATTGCTTCAGTCGAAGGCTTGCAAAGCTCAGAAAGAATGAGTGCTAAAAACAACAAAAGTGCTGCCCAAACTACAAGCGCATTTGTCAAAAAAATCAAACCCAAAAAAATACTTGATGCAAGCAGATACACAAATTTCGCGTTTTCAAAATATTTAGAAAGAAACGCGCCAAAAAGCGGCAAAAAAACTAGCGCTAAAGTATGAGGCCCCTCTCCCCAACGAACCAAAATCGTGAAGCGTCGCGGCTCCAAAATTCCGCTTAAAGTATCATTGGCAACTTCCGGAAAAATAAAGGCAATAATTGAAGGCACAAAACTGTAAAAAAGGCTAGCAACCATTGCTCCAGTTTTGCTTTTGGTAATTTGCCAGACAAATAAATATAAAGAAATTGGCACAAGGCTGTATGCAACTGCTGAAATCACCCTGTACGCCTGCCCAAAGTCAAAACCCAAAAAATTATGAAGAACCACTTCCAAAAACGGCAGCAAAGGAGTATAAAAAACATGCCATGGGTAGCCTAAATACCACAGAGGTTGCCATAATCCTCCACCTTCTACCCAAAACTTAGCCATTTGGATATATGAAATCTCAATAGATGCTAAATTTTGATTAAATTGACCTTCGAAAAGAAAACGGACTAAAGAAAAATTTAGATAAACAATTAAAATTGTAGAAAACAGTAGAAAAATACTGCTGGAAAGTAGCTCAAGTTGTCTTAATTTCATCAACGCTATTCATGAATCTAACAACAGTTTCCCTTCGATTCACGTATAGAGTCACTAAATAAATTAAGAATAGCAAACTGAGTCCACTACCCAAATATTGTTGCCACACCCCAACATTTAATTGCACCAGCTTAAAATTACCATCTGCAAGAGTTATCCTGCCGTTTCTGTCAGCAACTACGCTCTCTCGCACTTTCGTCCAAAATCCAGAAGGTCCGGAAATCAAACCAACCGCATACGGAAAAATAGTGTATGCAACAGCAACAAGAACTACAAAACTTGTCACTCCAAAGACTACAGCGCCAGCAATCTTCAATTGAATCTTCAGGTATTCAAAATTAAGTTTTTCTACAATCCTCAAGCTATCAATAATGCTGGTTAAAATTAAAGCTGCCACTATGGCACCAAACATAATCAAATTTGGAACAAGTCTGTGGGGGTGGGGAATGAACGAATAACCGCTTAAAAACCAACTCAAAATAATACTTAAAAAGATAATAAATAGTAAAAATGCGATGAAAATCGGTTGCCTTTCAGATCTTCTGGCAAAAAATATAAATGAAAACACAAGTGATAAAGTAATAATAATGAAAGGCAGGGGAAATAAAAATTTAATATTCTCAATTATTTGAGTCGCCAGCAGCTGGTAGCTTTCTACCCAAAAACTTGGCGTATACCAAAAGGCTACCAGCCCGAGTGACAAAAAAACTACTCTGAAAAATCCAACAAATTTGTCCTTATTTAGCTCTAAAAAGAACTCTGTTAGGGCCAGTACCCCCAAAACTAGAAATAAATTTACGGCCTGCGACCGATTTATCAAAAGCACTAAGGAACTAAGAATTACCGAAAGTATTAAATAAATATTTTTAGGTTCTCTAAGATATCTTATGAAAGAAATTGCCGCAAACGGGAGAATCGCTAAGGCTAGAATTTGAGCGCCATCACCGTATGCAATTGTAAAAAATGATCTAGTGGAAATAAGTTCACTTAAATCATTTTTCAAAAAGGTTAAAACGCCGACTGGCACGTGTGGAATTAAAAATACTAGGGCTGAAAGAATCGGTACAATTTGCCTTTTGGTCAAATCTCTAACAAATAAGTACAAACCAACAGTCGCCGTTATTGAAGAAATTATAAAAATCACTCTTACCGTATCACTTGCTCCAATTCCATAAGCGGAAAGCAAATTAATTAAAAACGGCACGAGTGGGGTAAAAAAGGCTTCCTCAAACTCTATCTTGGAAATAATTGGCCAAAATATAGCAAAAGAAAGAACTGCAAGCACAATTGAATAGACAATCGTGATTTGGTCGAAAATCTTACCGTTTTTTGGTGGCTCTACGTGTTTTTTGAACCAAAAACGCGAACGAATAGGTAACTTTTTTTGAGGGTCCATGGGCAGCTAAAGGAAAAGACTCCTCTACTTTTATTTTAAACAGGAATCCACCCAAATAACAACAAACAGAATCGAATTATCCCTACCGACCTACGAACCTACATACCTAATTACCTGACATTATCACTTTGGGAATATAATCAAAAATATCACTCGCCGCAACTCCTTCACCAAACTCCTTGGCAGCTAAGCTACCGGCAGCGCCATTAATGTAAGCTGCAAAATGGGCGCTTTCAAATAATCCTACGCCTCGGGCCAAGAGCGCACCCACTACACCCGCAAGCGTGTCGCCAAACCCTCCTTTGGTCATTTGAACTGAGCCTGAATTATTGGTAACTGCCATCTCTCCATCAGTAATAATATCTATGTGTCCTTTTAGAAGAACAACAGATTTATATTTCTTGGCTGCTCTCTTTGCCTGATCCATTCTTTTTTCAAATTCGACTCCAACTGGCTCACCCGCAAGCAGCGTAGTCAGTTCCCCTGCGTGCGGCGTTAAAACAAAATGCTTGTTTTCGCCTGCTTCCGGACTTTGGGAAAGCTCCAAAAGCGCATCGGCATCCAGTACCATCGGCACAGTAAACTTTGTTATTAACTTGCGAATAGCGACAAGCGTTACCCCAGCGCGTCCTAACCCGCAGCCCAAAACAACTGAATTTATTTTGCGAACATGGGCAACGTCTAGAATTTCATTGATGTGAGTACTGGAAAGATAATCTCCTCGAAGTGGATATGTAATTAGATCAGGTAACGTGTAAGAAGCAACATCTGCTGCTCTTTGAGGCGCCACAACCGTTACTAGATCTGCTCCGCTTCTGACTGCACTGACTGCAGCCAGCGTCGCCGATCCGCTGTAAAACTTAGATCCGCAAATAACCAGCACCGATCCATAATTTCCTTTATGAACCCAATCCGGGCGTGGTGGATAGATTTTTGAAAGATCCATTTGATAGTTTGATAGATGGACAGTTGGGTGGCTGGATAGAATTTCTATCGAACTAACAAACTATCTAACTACCAATCTAGTCTATAACAGAAAATTAAATTTGGAGCAAGGAGTATTACTAATATAAACTCATTCAAATACTACCAATGAATGATAAAATAATAACAAATGATCACGCGCAAACAGGATATTGATTCAACAAACCTTAACCGTCATTGTGTAGTTTGCTCAAAAAAACTAAATATCATAGTTTTCCCCAATAAATCTTACAAAGGCGGCCACTTCTTCGGGGATGTAGAATTAGGTGGTAGCAAAAAGGCTGAATACTGGGAATGCAACAAATGTTATTATAACTAAAGGTAGATTTCTAACCCCTGTGTAACTTCAACCCATTGATTCTTTGAAAATCTCTTTTATTATTGGTTATTAGAACCAAGTTGTGAACTAGAGCAGTCGAAGCAATGAAAATATCCATATTCTCTATTAATTGCCCATTCTTCCTCAACCCAGCTCTGACATTTGCAAATTTCTCTGCAATGTTACCATCGACTACTAGTATAGAAAGTTTGCCTAATCCTTTTTTAACGCTAGTATACTTTTTGCGGTTGCCTACCAAACCCTCAAGGACTTCAGCAAAAGTGATTGCACTTATTGCCAACTCAGATTCTTCAAGCCTTATCAACACCTTAATAGCTTCTGCTCTGTTGTTGAGAAAATCAATAAGAATATCGGAGTCAATTAAACACTTTATCACGTGAGCAAAAACTTTTTACTTCTTGAACCGTCAGATCTTCCTTCACGCACTATCCTCCTCATCCGTTTTGCTTCACTATCCGATAAAATACCGGCAAGTTTGAAAAAATCCCTACTGGATCCTGTACCTCTAGTTACCTCTGGAAAATCAGGAATCGCTCCAAAAGTATCATCTAAAACCTTTTTAATGCTCGCTGTATCTCGTTTGTCTTTTTTAAATGGAGAAATTACAGCAATAGGTTTACCGTATCGCACGATAATAGCCTCGGACTTTGTATAAACCACTTTGTTTAAAATATCCGCTGCTCTATTTTTTAAATCTGTCGCTGAAACTCTGTTGCTCATATTTTGTACATTTTAGCTAAAATAGCCAAATTTTTCAAGCCCCAGAATTCTGTACAGAAAAGCAATTAAATCACTACAATTATTGAAATGCAGAGCGTACTATTAATGGGCTCCACAGATAAATATTGCGCCAATCCAAAGCTAACTATATACTATAGTTAGATGACAGATTCATCCGACAAAGAAGTACACACAACCAATCCAGAAGAATTTGAAGGTCAACCTTTAAAAATCTTTGAGATAGAAGGTGACCTTTGGGATTATGATAAGGTGGCAAAAACCGTACGCTTACTGGCACGCGAATTTCTTGAAAGGTTTTATCCCTCAACGTTTATCGATCATGAAAGAATTACTATGCTAAACCGGTTGACCAATTCTATTTCCAAAGATCATCCAGTTGGTTTTGGTACCGACCTTTTCATTCCTGGTTATCCTCAACAGTATCCCGTAACACTTTCTGTTTGTGAAGATGTCGACGCTGATGATGGCACTGGAATGACTCAGCCAGTATGGTACGATGACGATGGTGATCTAATAACGTCTGTTGAAAACGAAGAAGGAGAAATGCCATTGAAAAAATTGAAAACTGAACCAAATGTTACCATTAGTAATGGTCTCATAATAAGAATTCAAGCCAGACCTCAAGTGCTAAGCACACTTAAAAATCGCTTTCCAGGCTCCGCTCAAGAGTTAAGAAAAGACGTCTCGACCTTTGCCAAAGATATGGCTGATTTAATAAAGGGTGTATACGTTGGTTCAGAAATAACAACTGGTTATCCATTCACACTAGAACACAAGGAGCAACCCGCATGGAATACATGGCAAAGTTCTTCGCTTGGACTAGACCCAAAAATTTTTATGAAAGGAAGAGGAAGAGTAAAAATTCAGGTAGCTCACTACACCCCAGATGCGGCTGTTGAGTTACCAACCTGAATCACTTGTTCTATCAATCGGTTCGAATATCCGTATTCGTTATCATACCAAGCAAAGATTTTGACTAAATCACCATCCACAAGTTGCGTTAGCGATAAATCAACAATTGCCGATTCGCTTCGACCGACGATATCCGAAGAAACTAGAGGATCGTTGGAAACTGCCATTATACCCTTCAAAGGAGTCTCCTTTGAAGCCTCCGTCAAAACTCTGTTGATTTCCTCAACCGTCGTTGATTTGGAAAGCAAGAAGGTAAAATCCGAAAGCGACCCTACTGGCACTGGCACTCTCAGGGCAACACCGTCAAACTTACCTTTTAACTCCGGAATTGCCTCAGTCGTTGCAACAGCAGCACCGGTTGTCGTCGGTATTATATTGAGGTAAGCAGCCCGCGCCCGCCTTAAATCGTTAGCTTTTCCACCGGGAGGAGGCCCGTCAACTAAATTTTGCTCAGCTGTAACCGCGTGAATTGTTGTCATTAAAGCTTTTTTAATGCCGAATTTCTCATTCATCACCTTGGCAACCAGCGCGATACAGTTGGTCGTGCAGGAAGCATTATTGATGATATCCTCGCCTTTATATTTATCCTCATTAACCCCAATCAAAAAAGTTGGCGTTTCTTTACCAGGAGCCGAAATAACTACTCGCTTGGCGCCGGCCCTTATGTGGCCGGCAGCCGCGTTTGACGCGGTAAAACGCCCTGTCGACTCGATAACAACATCAATTCCCAAATCTTTCCAAGGAAGTTTTTCCGGCTCTTTTTCAGAAAGAACTTTGACGCTAACCCCATCAATCTCGATTTGATTATCTACCCCTTTTACGTTTTGATTCCATGCTCCATAAACCGAATCATATTTTAAAAGGTGGGCAAGAACTGTTGCGTCCGTTAAATCATTGACAGCCACGATTGATAGTTCATCCTTATGCCTATCAAACCAGACTTTAAACGCCTGCCTGCCTATCCTCCCAAATCCGTTAATGGCGACTTTCAACATGCTTTTAGCTTAACAACTTTCACTTCACGTTAGCAATTGACCCTAACATTTGACCATCTCTTACTGTCATTCTCAGCCGATTCGGTCTGAGACTCACGGTCGAAGACTTGACTGAGAATCAGATTCTCGATTAAATCGAGAACGACGCGAAAAGTAATCATTCCAGCGCTTTTATTCCCGGCAATTTTTTGCCCGCCAGAAAATCAAGCATTGCCCCGCCACCGGCCGAAACAAAAGAAAACTTGGAAAGCAGATTATTTTGTTCCAGAAATTGCGTTGTTTCACCACCACCGACAACATTATAAGCGTCATTTTCGATGATAGCCTTAGCCACTGTCAATGTCCCCTTGTCAAAACCCTCCTCATACAACCCCATCGGTCCGTTCCAAACCACAGTTTTAGCAGATTTTATTAGTTTAATAGTTTGAACTATTGAACCGTTATTAATATCTATATCTTTCTGGTCGGGACTGAGTGCCGCGACGATTACGTTCTCGGGGAATTTCATTTGTTTTTCTTTAATTTCTATTGGCAATTCACCGCCTACAAGCACAAAATCGGCAATTTTGGCCAAATTTTCAATTACCGGCAGTTTCGTTTCTATCTTAGCCCCGCCGACAATGGCAATCAGGGGGTGTTGGGGATTTTTAATCACTTTGGAAAGTTCGTCAATCTCTGTCTTCAAATGAGAACCAGCCGCCGAAGGTAAAAGATTAGGTACGCCTACCATCGAAGCATGGCTTCGGTGACAATTTCCGAACGCATCGTTTACGTAAAAATCAGCGAGAGTAGCCAGTTTTCTTGCAAACTCGCTATCGTTGTTAACTTCCCCCGGCCAAAATCTTAGATTTTCAAAAAGCGTAATCTGGCTTTCAAGCACTCCCGATCCGGTATCGAGTTTCACCGCTTGCCCTTCCGAAACCTCTGGCAAAGGAGGGAAATCCTTTTTAAAAACAATTGTCCTTTTGAATATTTTTTGCAAAGGGTCAATTAGTTGCCTGGTCGAAAGAGCAGGATCAGGTTTTTGGGGACGATCTATGTGACCAATAATAATAATCTTGGCGTTCTCATTGAATAACTGGTCAACAGATGGCTTAAGGTTAGTAAGCCTAGTCGAAGCTTCCTCAAAACCGACGCCAGTCAGCGGCACATCCAAATCAGCCCGAAGGAGTACCCTTTTGCCGGAAAGGGGCAAATCAGAAATCTGCTTCACTAATTTTAGTATGTTGTATCTGGAATTTAGTATCAAGTATTTAAAATTCAGGCAAATACCACAGCGTTCTTGCTTCACCAACAAGGTAAAGTGAACCGGTAATTAATACTTTGTACACCTCGGAGGTGGAACCAGCTAGATTAATCGCTTCAAAAACCGCCTCTTGGGAATTACTATATACACCTTGCAAGGAGACTCCTTGATAGTGCTTATATCTAACATAACCAGCGATCTCTTCTGCTCTAACTGATGCAAAAACCCCCGTGTCTGTTGGTGTTTGAAATCGGGTTGCTATAACTTTTTTAACCGGCAAGTTTTTGACGAGTAGATCAACCATCTTTTTCCAGTCCTTACCTTTTTTGAAAGCGAGAACAAGGATAAGTTCGAAGTTCGAAGTTCGAAGTTCGAAGTTTCTCAAAAAATTAATTAAAAACTTAATTTTTTGAGGATTGTGCGCTCCATCCAGAATAACTTCCCGATCAATTTCCTCAAATCTCCCTTCTAAACTTTTGCTAAATGCTTTTTTTACGATTCGACTACTTAACTTAATTTTGAGCTCAGAAACTGCCGTAATTGCCAACAATTTGTTAGAAAATGCGAGTCGTGAATGAATATCTCGCAGCATCTCCTTGTATATAGAAAAGGGCTTAAATATATCGATTTTTGCCGATTTTTCAATTGATCGAGTATCTAATGTAATCAACTTGGATTTTTTTGCTTTTGTCCACCTCGTCTCGTTATTAAGAACTATCAGAGGTGCCGAGGCGAGACGGGCAGCTTTTTCAATAATTTTTAGCGCTTTACCACTCGCTCCGGTAATTATCGGTACGCCATTTTTAATGATGCCTGCTTTTTCTTCGGCAATTTTTTCAATGGAATTTCCTAATATCTCAGTATGATCAAGTCCAACATTGGTTATCAGTACAATCTCCGGTTGCAACACATTCGTTGCATCATACTTTCCACCCAGACCAACTTCCACTACCGCCCAATCAACTTTTTCATCGGCAAAATATTTAAAACTTGCAGCTACCAGTATTTCAAAATAGCTCGGTTTTCCTACCTGAGAGGCGCGCATCTGCTCTACAAGGGGTTTTATTTCATTAATTAACCTGACCAGTCTTGAAACAGATATTTCTTTTCCATTTATCTGCATCCTTTCACCGATATAAACAAGATGCGGAGAAAGATGCAGACCGATTTTTAATTTGCGGGTGGCACCAGTGGAAGGATTTCCGACAGCGCGCAGCTCGACATTGTTTTTCTGATTACCAATTGATTTCAGATTCGAGCGAGCACTGGCGGGAGGGAAACGACTGACAGGACCCGCAAATCGCAAAAGTCGCGCGATATAAAAAGCGGTCGAGCCTTTTCCACTTGTCCCTCCGACATGAATCGATTTAAATTTTTTTTCGGGATTTCCCAGAAGTTTAAGCAAATATTCAATGCGCTCAAGCCCTAAATTTTTCCTGGAATAAGTTTGCGGAATGAAGCTTTCAAGCCACGCCCGACACGCGTAATAATCTTTAAACATAAAAGTTAACCGCTTTGCCGCCGCAATCGCTGTATATATCTGCGTACACCCCAAGCAATAGCAGTGTAGGGCGAACTAACGCCTAAATTATCTAAAATATCCCGTTTCCCCACCTTAACGTCATCAGGTTTTATCGACAGATGTACAGCGATCTGTTGATTATCCAAACCCATTGCCATTGAAGTCAGTATGTTCGTTTCACGATCTGCAAAAGGTCTTTTTGGCCTTATTTGATCAATTAAATCAAAATTAACCAGACTGTGAACCACCGCATAAACTACGGCCTTCGCTACATGATTCTTGCCGATGCCTACATCCATTACCGAGGTAATCTCCGAACGCAGCTGCCCAATTCGCAGGATAGTTTTTCCTAAACTCTGAGCCATTTCCTCAACACTTTGCTTACCATCGACCCAAGCCTGCAAAATGGGTTTATGGGCATCTGAAAAAAGCCCTGATTCATATTTAACCGACCGATCGTGGCGCTCTCCCTTATTCATGGGAAAATATTAACAACAAGCAAGCATTATGGCAAATAAAGGGGGAATTAGGCGGATTTAGCTTGAGGAATTTGCCTGCCTTTAGAAATATCTTTGAGTCTAACTTTATCAACTACTTTATAGTAAATACTTTCTTTCTGCCTATCATTTTCCTCAAGTGGAACCAGTTCTATAGCTCCAAAACCAGACAGTTTATGAAGCGATTGCCTGACGGCACGATATTCTTCCGGAAATCTTCCCATATAATCTTCATCATTCCATTTTGCAACGTAACCCATATTTGCAAGCACATTTACAATGGAAAATGGATTTGTGTAGCGGTCCCTGCCCATTCTTTCCAGAGCAGGATTCCCTATATGCTGAAGTATTGTTTTTGCAACCGATTTATCATTTATCGCATCAAGTGGAATTATCTCTACTCTTGTATCCAAACTCTTTGCAACTTGTCTAGCTGCCCTGACAACTTTTCGCGCTCCCTCTCCTATCTCCATACCTCTATTTTACCCTAAATTTGCTAAACTTAAACTAATGAAACCCAAAAATTACTTTGTCTATCATTTCAGCTATGCTTTGCCCAATTTCGTCAAATCACGGCCAAAGAGACTTGCCGAAGAAGCCAGATATCTAAATATCTTTGGGCTTATCAAGCATCTTTTTGCTCCCTACAGAAGACTAACTCAGAGCAAAAAAGCATCTCTTGTAGACAGGCTTTCTTTCGATTTAGTTTCCCGTAGCGTCGGTGCAGTCGTGCGAATTCTTCTCATCACCTTCGGCATTTTTCTCTTGCTAATCTTTGCTTTTGTATTCGCAGTCCAGATAATTTTGTACATTCCTCCAGTTGCATCCCTGCCAGATTATTTTCTGTTTCTACGCTACACATTTTTCAATTCCGATATTACAAATTCTAAAAAATTTGTTTCCAAACTTGAAAGATTGGAATTTTTCAAAGGCCTCAAATTATTTTTTGATGACGGTTTTTCAGAACTAATCGCTACCATTCCGACACCAAATTCACTTGCGATAAATGCCGGGCAAAACCTTTTTGAAATGTTTTCAACCCTTTCGTTTAACTGGCCAAAATTACAACAATATCTAGCGAGGAAAAACATTAACAATAAACAATTCGCCATCCTTATCCAATACCTTGACCATTTCTACAACGATCCAACTACCTCTAAAAAAGACCCGATTGGCTATAGTTTAATATACGGCTATACCAACACCCTCAACTCGTTCTGTACTGAACTCACCCATAAAAAAGTTGCCAGCCCGTACTTTAATAAAGCACTCGTTACGAGTATTGAAAAAATTTTAACCCGCCCTCATGCCAATAATGCCATCATGATTGGCGAAGTCGGTGTCGGCAAACACAGCGGAATTGTTGATTTAGCATCCGCAATCACCAGACGCCAGATTAAGAGTCTTAATGACAGAAAAGTGCTGTTAATGGACACGGTCGCCCTACTTTCATCCAGTAAAAATCTGCTGGAAATTAAAGCCAATTTCGAAGCGCTGCTTCAAGAAGCCAAGCACGCCGGAAATATAATTCTGGTTGTAGATTATGTCGACAAAATCAGCTCCTCACAGGATGGACGCATCGATCTTTCGGAAGTTTTAAACACGGTTCTAAACGACAACTCGCTTCCTATTATTGGCATCACTACTTACGACGAATTCAACAAATACGTAAGAACAAGTCCGCAATTTTTAAAACTATTTGAAAAAGTTGAAGTCTTTGAACCGAAAGTTGAAGAAACTATTCAGATTTTAATTGGCTACTCTTTGGAAATTTACGCAAAATTACACATCACTTGCGACTATCAATCCATTCTGGAAATTGTCGACAAAAGCGAGCGCCTCATGCAGGAAAAGCGCCAGCCGGAAAAGTCGACTCTCCTGCTGGATGACTCTATTGCCAGGGCGCAAAAATTAAATAAAAAACAGGTCACAATTGACATCGTTGATGATGTTCTTTCGGAGCGGACAAAAATTCCGATCGGCAAAATAGAAACAGAGGAGTTGGAAAAATTAAAAGATTTGGAAGGTTTTCTGCACAAAAAAATTGTCGGCCAAGACGAAGCAATTATTTCAATTGCCAAAGCTATGCGCCGCTCGCGAACCGGCCTTGAGCGCGGCAGGCGACCGATGGGCTCTTTCCTTTTCTTGGGACCAACGGGTGTCGGAAAAACCGAAACCGCCAAAGCTCTGGCCGATGCTTTCTTTGGGGCAGAAAGTAAAATGATCCGCCTCGACATGACTGAATTTAGAGAACAAGGCTCAACAAAACGCCTAATTGGCGACATGGAAACTAAAACGCCAGGCCAATTAACTTCTATGGTCCTGCAGAATCCTTATGGACTCTTGCTCGCCGACGAATTTGAAAAGGCCGATCCCTACGTGCAAAATCTTTTCCTGCAAATTATAGACGAAGGCAACTTAACTGACGCATTTGGCAAAAAAGTCAGCTTCACCAATATAATTATCATTGCAACTTCCAATGCCGGAGCTGAATTTATCCGCGAAGAGGTAGTCAAGCAATCGACAACTCAAGGACTACCCCTTAAAGGCGACGCCTTGCAAAATGGGCATCGAGAATTATCAACAAAACTTATTGAATACGTACTCTCTAAAAACCTCTTCAACCCAGAACTGCTTAACAGATTCGACGCGGTTGTTGTCTACCAACCGCTGTCCCAACGACAGGTTCTAGCAGTTTCCAAACTGATGCTTGCAGAACTTGCAGCGCAAATTAAAGAAACGAAAAATATAACACTTCAGATTAGCGATCAACTTGTGCAAGCTGTTGCAACTAAAGGCTACAATATAGAATTCGGCGCCAGACCAATTCGCAGGCTAATTCAGGACAGGCTCGAAGACGGCATTGCCAAAATGATAATAAGCAGCCGAATCAATAACGGCGAAACAATTCCCGCCCAAACGCTTATGAGTTTTGTTTCATAACTATTGATTTTAGCATCATATGTATGTTATACATTAGCCATATGATTCGTACCCAAGTTTACTTACCAAAGGATTTATATAGAAATATTGATCTTATAGCTAAGCGCGAAAAAAAGGCCAAAGCTCAGGTAATTCGTGACACGCTTGAGGAAGGTTTAAAAAAGAAAAGAACCTCTAAAAACGCCGGCCACGTTCTTCTTGAAATTGCCGCCATGGCCAAAAAATTAAATGCTAAAGGTCCTAGGGATCTCTCCAAAAACATAGATAAGTATCTCTATGAAGAATGGCCATAACACACCCATCATAGCCGACTCAAGCGCATTAGTCTCCCTGTCATCGATTACAGATAACAATCATCAGATTGCAAATCGGCAAAGTTTACAAATCAAAAAAACCGACCGTCAGGTTATAGTACCTGGAGAAATATTCAGTGAGACTCTCAATGTGCTGGGCAAAAAAGTAAGCAAAGAAATAGCTATAAGAACTGGCTCAAAAATCATCAAGACAAAAATGTTTATAATCGCTGAAACCACTTTAGAAGTAAGAATTGAAGCACTTGAGAAATTCCAAAAGCAACCAAAATCCGTCAGTTTCACAGATTGCATTGTCATGGCTTTTGCCGACGAATACGAAACTCGCGAAATTTTTGGTTTTGATGATGCGTTTAGAAAAAATGGCTATATCAGGTTTGGAATTGATAAATCGGAAGTAAAATCATCCAAATAACTCCAGCTAAAATCCCCTGCACTATACCTTAAGAATAACAATAATCGCAATTCGTGCCTCAACTATTCATAATATCCAATAAATACATTGAGAAGTATCCATAATGGCCACAATAACACTACGGCGAGTTTGAACCAAATTGGATAAAAAGGTGAGAATAAAAGGTCTTCTAGAAATGAAGCTTTCTCGCTCTTCCCAAACCCAGTCGTGGCAACAAATAGATTGAGACAAATACCAACAACCAAATATACAACTATCGCTCCTACAACTTTCGCTGAGAGTATATAACGCATGTTTGCAGTGGGCGCAGAAGGGATCGAACCTTCGACCTTTACATTATATCAGCCATTCACTTCAAGTTTTCGCTTGAAGAGGCTTCCTGATATATCAGGAAAATGTGACTAATGTGGGTCTGGGAGGGATCGAACCTCCGACCTTCACATTATCAGTGTGACGCTCTACCACTGAGCCACAGACCCTCGGCACATTATGTCACATTTTAGCTGATATCAGTGTAACGCCGAGTCAAACTCGGCAATCGCGTTGGACGCGACGCTCTCTTGTCCTCCGAAGCTTAATGCGAAGGAGAAAACCAGTGCCGCCAAATAATAATTTGGCGAGCCTCGCTCATTTTTTAATGAGCGGGAGCTACAGGCCCAAAATATAAAATTAAATTCTGAGGTCCGGATCGGAATCGAACCGACGAATAACGGTTTTGCAGACCGTTGCCTTACCACTTGGCTACCGGACCATATTTTTCTTAGTTACCACAAAGTTTATCCTGATCCCGCTTTTCGGGAGAAGGGCCACTGCGCCATTTATGAATTTATCAAATGCAACGTTACTCCAAAAGCCACACCAGCTACTGCAAGCACGATTGCAGCTTTAACAAAATTAGATTTCCAAAGCGATTTCTTTTCTTCAGGTTGTAATCTTTCTTGCGCCATAGCCCACAAATTCTATCAAAATGAGCCCTGAGATGCCACTTATCAACAGTTCTACAAAACATTACAAAGGACTCTCCTTTTTAAAAAGGAGAGTCCTTAACAATACCTGCTATACTTAAAGCAGATTGAAGATAATCGCTCACGGCATAAAAAGCCTGCCCGAAGCCAAAAAAGCAATTCGAGCCGGTGTCGATTTTTTAGAGATCGACGTTTCCAAGAGGTTCTTTTTTTGATAAATTCACTGCCCAGCACAACGGCCTTATGGGAATTTTTGGAATCGGCACGCTGCTGGACAGAATCCTGATTGCCGAATTTAAAACCAGAGCATTTTTAGATCTAAAACCGGTTAGTCCTCGCAACAGTTTTGCGAGTAAACTGGCAGAACTTCTTATTAAACTGAAAGCTAAAAACACCAAAATTTGCGGTCACGACTGGAAAATGATCTCAAAAATCTGCCTCCAAAATAGTACCCACCCTTTTTATACATTGAAAAATAAAAGAAGCCTTGAAAAGTTTAAGCGCCAACTGCACCTTCTCAAAAAACCTGCGGGTTTTTCCGTCCACTACAAACTGATAGATAAAAAATTCATGAAAGAATTCAGGAGAAAATCAGTGCAAATTTGGGCATGGACAGTTAACGATTTGAAAGAAGCTAAGCGATTGGCTGAGTTAAAAGTGGACGGGATAATTACAGACGAGTGGGGAAAAATAAAGTTAAAGAAATCCGCCAAATTTTACTTTTCGCCTTAGTACATTTGTACTGCGGCTCAAAGAGCAATTTCAGGCGGACTGCGAAAAATTTAAGAAATTTTTCTTGAATCCTCAAAAGTGGCACCCTGATTCCATAGAGACTCGTTTATAGGAAACGAGAAAATCCGAAGATTTTACGATTCTCCAATCGCACGTCTACTCCGTGAGGGTAGACAATCATTGCAGCTTCTATACGCTAGAAAACTAGACGCTAGACGCTGATATATTCTCCTTAGAAAGGAGGTGATCCATCCGCTCCTTCCAGAACGGATACCTTGTTACGACTTAGTCCCCATCGCCGGGCTAGCCTTAGAACCACATAAAGTGGTATTTCGGGCTCTCCCAACTTTGTTGGCTTGACGGGCGGTGTGTACAAGACCTGAGAACGTATTCACCGCGGCCTGCTGATCCGCGATTACTAGCG
>Ga0209541_10002697_pt1 | contig 33287 bp, 36 predicted proteins | sample RifCSPlowO2_01_FD_184027 | JGI IMG/M metagenome (GOLD analysis project Ga0209541, IMG submission 184027) | Groundwater microbial communities from Rifle, Colorado - Rifle CSP2_plank lowO2_0.1 (SPAdes) (version 2) | ecosystem: Environmental > Aquatic > Deep subsurface > Groundwater | place...
CAAGGGGAGAGGGAACTAATCGAGATTGGCTTGATGCCTTATCCGGAATTGGCGTTTATAGGGAGAGACATTGTGTTGGTAGATGGTTGAGGCGGGGGTAAATATTCTCGGAAGAGTAAGGTTGGGAGTATTTTCTTAAGCGCTATTGTGGTTAATGTGGAAATATCCAGGCAATAAAAAACCCCGCCACTTTTTCAAATGACGGGGTTCTTTAAAATTCTTAAACCAAATTATGAGTTAACATCAATTTGGTATGAGAGTGCGCAGGCTTTTGTTGTAGTTGCAACAGTATAAGTTGCACCGGAACTGCAACCAGAAAGGACAGCTCTGATTTTACCGGTATTGGCAACACCGTCGTCAATTTTAGAGTCAATTGAAAGAGCGTCTGTCGGAAGGATTGCGGCAATGCTCATTGCAGTGCCATTTACCAAAGAGTTAGCATCAACTGTACCAGCTACTGTTGTAGAACCGGTTAGAACCACAACATTTTGTAAACTAGTTGAGTTATAATCAAAACCCCATCCGGAAGCTTTAATTTTTGAAGCTGGGTAGTGAGTTCCGGCAGTTTGAGTTGCAGTTGCGCCACCAGTAAATGTTGGAGCTGTATCAATTGCGCCGGCAAATTTCAAATGTTGCCAGGCAATTGCTCCTTCTGAACCAGTTGCGACCGTAGTTCCTGTTACACAACCTGTTGTACAAAACTCAATTTTAGCATCATTATCACCGACAACTAATCCAGCTGTTGGAGTTGTTACACCGGAAACAGAACCAACTGCAACATTATGATCTCCCGGAAGGCCATTGAACTGAGTGTAGAAAGCATTTACAGCGACAGCATAACCTCTTGCTTCACCCATTACAGAACGCAATTCCGAGCTTTTAATCAAACTTGCACCACCAGTAATACCGGCAATTAACAAGCCGATAATAATCAGCACGATTGATAACTCAATCAGCGAAAATGCCGATTTCTTTTTTGCAAAAGTTTTTTTCATAAAAATTAATTTGTTAATTGATTAGCGAAGCGAAGAGCTGAACTTTTCTTCTTGAATGCAACTGATTAAGGGCGGGTTTTTTGCTGTCAAATAATTTTTTGTCACAAGTTTTATTTAGAGAAATTTTATTTCCAAAATTTCGTAGTTAGTTATTCCGCCAGGTGTTCTGATTTCAACTTCATCACTTACTTCCTTGCCAATCAGGGCGCGGGCTACCGGTGATATGTTTGAAATCAATCCTTCATCAGCATTTGCTTCAAATTCACTGACAATTTTGTAGGAAATTTTTTTGCCATTATCGAGATTTTCTAATGTGACAGTTGCACCAAACTGAATTTTTTTGCCGGAAATTTTTTTCACATCAATTATTTCAACACGTGAAAATTTTTCTTCGAGATCGGCAAGTTGTGCTTCGACAAAACCCTGGCGATCCTTTGCTGTATGGTATTCAGCGTTTTCACGCAAATCACCAAGCTCGCGTGCATCAGCGATTTGTTTGATGATTTTTGGTCTTTCAACATTTTTTAAATGTTCGATTTCAGCTTTTAGTTTTTCATAGCCTTGTTTTGTAATCTGAAATCTGTCCATAAAATTAATTTAGTATTTGTAATTATCGTTCTTGAATGGACCGTCAATATCAACGCTGATATAATTGGCCTGTTTTTTATTCAGTTTTGTAAGTTTCACTCCCAACTTTTCTAAATGCAGGCGCGCCACTTTTTCATCAAGATTTTTTGGCAATATGTAAACCTTGTTTTCATATTTTGCATGATTTTGCCACAGTTCGATTTGTGCCATCACCTGATTGGTGAAACTTGCTGACATCACAAAAGCGCTATGTCCGGTGGCGCAGCCGAGATTCAACAATCTGCCTTCTGCAAGCAGAATCAGTCTTTTACCATCGGGAAAAGTGATTTGATCAAGTTGAGGTTTGATGTTGGTCCATTTCAGATTGCGCAAAGCTTCAACCTGAATTTCATTGTCGAAATGGCCGATATTTCCAACGATGGCGCAATCTTTCATCGCGCGCATATGATCAATGGTGATGATATCCACATTGCCGGTTGTGGTGATGAAAATATCGGCCTTATCAACCACGTCTTCCAAAGTTAAAATCTGATATCCCGCCATTGCCGCTTGCAATGCGCAAATTGGATCGATTTCCGTGACAACAACACGTGCGCCCTGTGATTTAAAAGCTTCAGCACAACCTTTGCCGACATTGCCATAGCCACAAATCACCACCATTTTGCCGGCGATCATCACATCGGTTGCGCGCTTGACACCGTCAATCACGCTTTCTTTACAGCCATAAAGATTGTCGAATTTTGATTTGGTGGTTGAATCATTGACATTGATAGCCGGCACTTTCAGCTTGCCTTCTTTTTCCATTTGATAGAGCCGAGCCACGCCGGTGGTGGTTTCTTCGGAAATCCCTTTTATCTCGCGCAAAATTTCAGGATATTTTTCATGCATAATTTTGGTTAAATCGCCACCATCATCAAGAATCATGTTTGGTCGCCAGCCTTCTTTTCCAACAATTGTTTGTTCGATGCACCATTCATATTCCTCTTCAGTTTCACCTTTCCAGGCAAAGACAGGGATTCCGGCTTCAGCAATTGCAGCAGCAGCATGATTGGCCGTTGAAAAAATATTGCAGGAAGACCAGCGCAGAGTAGCGCCAAGATCAATCAATGTTTCAATCAAAACCGCGGTTTCAATTGTCATATGCAAACAGCCGGCAATTTTTGCGCCTTTGAGTGGTTTTGATGTGCCATATTCCTTGCGCAAAGCCATAAGCCCCGGCATTTCATTTTCTGCTAGAATGATTTCCTTTCTGCCCCATTTGGCCAAAGAAATGTCTTTTACGCGATAGTCGTTATTTGTCATAATTTTAAAAAGTTTAAAGAACTGGAGGATAGAGGATCAGCCACAAAAGCGGGACGATGAAAACATATCCGAAATTGTTGCGTTGTTTTTTGTCGGGAATTTTGAATAAAAGCAACATGGTCAAAATCATCATCACGCAAAAAAAGTAAAATAAAAATAGCGATTGCTGAAGTGCAATTGCAGCGACGAGGATAAATTTTGTGTAATCGAAAGATTGTTTTTGCGAGGCAAAAAGTCCGGAAGTTTTTTTATAGAAAATCTGGTAAAACGAAGTGGCAAAAATTGCGCCGATAGTGGCAGAAAATATGGTGCCGATAATGCCTACATCCTGTAAAACACGGTTAACCAAAGCGATGATGAAGACAAAATTTAAAGCTGCATGCGGAAAAATTTTGTGTGTGAAATCACAAGCAAGAAGCACAATCAAGCCAACAGACAATAGCGAATAAATTATGAATTTTTCGCCGAAGGAAAATTTGATATAACACAGAATAAAAAGAACGGTTGTTGCAACTTCGACAAAAAAATGTGTGCGCGGAATTTTGCTTTGGCAATTGCGACATCTGCCGAGAGTGAAGAGCCAGTTAATTAAAGGGATTAGATCGCATGTTTTGATGGTTGTGTTGCATTGGGGGCAACGTGATTTTGGCCCGAAATATCTGCCAAAGCAGGATTCACCGAGTGGCAGACGATAGGCAAAGAGTGTGGCATAAGAGCCAAAAATTGCGCCGAATGTCGCAGAGAGGATTAAACCAAAGAGATGTTCCATGGTGGATTTTGTAAATTATTATTTTTGTTTTTCCAAAAACAAAATCACATCTGCGCGATCCTGCGGTTTTTTCAAACCGGGAAATGCCATTTTTGTTCCGGAGATAAAATCTTGTGGTTTGGCAATAAATTGATCAATGGAATCACGATCCCAGCTTCCACCTTTGGCTTTCATGGCATTGGAATAAGCAAAGCCTGAAATCGAAGCACGCGCGTTTCCAACGATTCCAAAGAGGTTTGGCCCGACTTTATTGCCACTATTTTTTTCAACATTGTGGCATGAAGCGCATTTTTTAAAGATTTTGGCGCCGCGTTTCGCATCGGCCAGTTTCATTAGCGCAGCTAGATCAATTGGTTTTTCTGCTTTTTTTACGACGGTTTTTCCAATCTCAACTTCAAAACCTCTTTTGAGCATCGGTTTTTGATGATAAAATAAATTGGCGGCAATGATGGAAAATAGTGCAACACCAAGCGCAATAGTCATTGCCGGCGCAAAATTATCAAATTGTTCTTTCAGGAAAATTTTTAACTTTTGCATGATCAATCGAAGAGAGTCGAGACCGATTTTTCCTGCGAAATATTTCGAATCGCCTCGCCGAGTAGAGGAGCTATATCAAGGATTTTTATATTTTTTACCGAGCGGGCTTTTTCATCGGCTGCGATGGAATTGGTGATGATAAGACTTTTTAATTTGGACGAGTTGATGCGATCTACGGCTTTGCCTGACAAAACTCCGTGAGTGATGTAAGCCGAAACTGAAATCGCATTTTTTTCAAGCAGAGCTTCTGCCGCGTTGCACAGAGTGCCGCCGGAATCAACCATGTCGTCAACAATGATACAATTTTTGCCTTCAACTTCACCGATGATATTCATCACCTCACTTGTTCCCGCGCGTTCGCGACGTTTATCAACGATTGCCAGATCAGCAGAAATTTTTTTGGCAATTGCTCTGGCTCTCACCAAACCACCGACATCGGGAGATACTACTACCAGATTTTCCAGATTAAAATTTTCCCTGATGTGGCGGACGAAAACTGGTGCGGCATAAAGATTGTCGAGTGGGATATCGAAAAATCCCTGAATTTGTCCGGCATGAAGATCAATCGTAAGCACACGATCGGCGCCGGCGGAAGTGATAAGATTGGCCACTAATTTTGCTGAAATTGGTGTTCTTGGCGCGGCTTTGCGATCTTGTCTGGCATAGCCGAAATATGGCATAACTGCGGTGATTCTTTTTGCCGAAGCGCGACGCAAAGCATCAATTGCAATCAACAATTCCATGATGTTGTCATTGGCGGGATAAGAGGTGGATTGTATGACGAAAATGTCTTCACCGCGCACATTTTCCTGAATCTCAACAAAAATTTCATGATCGGCAAATTTTTTCACCTCGGCTTTGATCAATGATAAGCCAAGATATTTGGCGATTTCTTGTGATAGGAAAACATTACTGTTGCAGGCGAGAAGTTTCATTTGCAAAAAAGAAAATTGCTTTTTGGAGGAAGCGGGCGCACGCTAAAAACCACCGTTAATTAATCAACTTTTTTCCCCTTATTATGGCAGAAATCGAGCTTTATGATGTGATTAAAATTTTACATATTGCAGCAGTAATTTCATGGCTTGCCGGCTTGTTATATTTGCCGAGGATTTTTGTTTATCACGCGCAAGTTACGGTGAATTCGGAGAGCGACAAAATTTTCCAAACCATGGAGCGCAGGCTGTTGCGCTACATCATGAATCCGGCGATGATTCTGGTTTTTATTTTTGGATTTTATCTTGCCTGGCAAATCGGTTTTGAATTTGTCTGGCTTCACGTCAAACTTACTCTGGTTGCGATTCTGGTTTTCTATCATCATCTTTTGTCGCGTTGGCGCAGAGATTTTCAAAAGGGTCAAAACAAACACAGTCAAAAATTTTATCGCATTATCAATGAATTGCCGACAATTCTGATGATTGCGATAATTGCGTTGGTGGTTTTGAAGCCGTTTTAAGATGCAAAATTTAGTCGAAATAACAAAACAGGATTTTGGTGTAATCCTTGATTTGCGCTATGCCACAGCCAACAATGTTTGTGGTGTAAAGCTTTACAGGAAACCGGTTTGCTATCTTCACCAGGATGCGGCGAAAAATTTAAAAACAGCGATTGCGACAGCAAAAAATCTAGGTTTGAAAATAAAAATTTTTGACGGATTTCGTCCAATCGAAGTGCAGCAATTTATGTTCAACAAATTCCCCGGCGATTTTGTTTCCGATCCAAAAACCGGCGCAATTCCACATTGCCGCGGTGTTGCCGTTGATCTAACTCTTTGCGATGAAAATGAAAATGAACTGGAAATGGGCAGCGATTTTGATGAATTTTCTGATCTCGCTTTTCACAATTGCCAAAAAATTTCTCTTGAAGCTAATCGCAATCGTCTTCTCCTTCTAGGTCTGATGACAGCAGCTGGTTTTGATTTTTATTCCAAAGAATGGTGGCACTATCAACTTTTCAGGCCACGGGAATATTCGATTGTTCAGAATTTACACATCCACCAAAAAACTCTTCAATAACTTTGCCCGCTTCGGATGTTGTAGTTTTTTCAGAGCTTTGGCCTCAATTTGTCTGATGCGTTCGCGGGTTACGGAGAATTGTTTGCCGACTTCTTCCAAAGTATGATCTGTAACCATGCCAATGCCGAAGCGCATTCTTAACACGCGTTCCTCGCGTGGAGTGAGAGATGAAAGCATTTGTGCGGTGAGTTCTTTTAGCTTGGAGTGAGAGGCGGCGTCGAATGGCAGAACGGCGGTTTTGTCTTCGATGAAATCGCCAAGCACACTTTCCTCATCATCGCCGGAGATCGGTGATTCAAGACTTACCGGATCTTTGGAAGTTCTTAAAACCTTTCTTACCTTATCAACCGGCATCAATAAACGATCGGCGATTTCCTGCGCATCGGGAGCTCGTCCGAGTTCCTGTGTTAATTGCCGCGAAGTCTTGACGATTTTGTTGATGGTTTCAACCATGTGAATCGGGATGCGGATGGTGCGAGACTGATCAGCAATGGCGCGCGTAATTGCCTGTCTGATCCACCAGGTTGCGTAAGTGGAGAATTTATAACCGCGGCGATATTCAAATTTGTCGACGGCGCGCATCAAGCCGATATTGCCTTCCTGAATCAAATCCAAAAATTGCAAACCGCGATTAGTATATTTTTTGGCAATTGAAACCACCAGACGCAGATTGGCTTCAATCATCTCTTTTTTGGCCTGTGATTCTTCGTTTTGGCTGCGGCGCACATTATTCACCATCTGTTTGAAATCAGGGATTCCAAGCCCCATGATTTTAGTAAATTTGGCTATTTTTTGCTGAATTTCTTTGATTTTTTCCACGCCATCTTTGGCAAGTTTTTGCCATTTTTTATCTTTGATGGCGGCGATTTTTTTGATCCATTTTTCACCCTCTTCAACTCCGGCGTAATGTTTGAGAAAATCGGATTTATCAATGCCAAGCCCTTGCGCATATTTCAGCAACTCAATTTCGATAGAGATGATTTTTTGTTGTGCTTCAAAAAGCTGTTCAACCAGAGCTTTGATGAGAGAATCGTTGAAACTTACTTCGGCAGAAAGATTTTCAAATTGATCGATGAGTTTGACAATTTCCTTGTCGGATTTGATTTGAACCAAGGTTTTGCCTTCGGATTTATCGAGAATTTTTTGGCAGATGGTAGCAATTTTTTGGAAGAGATCCAGCATTTTTGGCATCAAAATGCGTTCCATCGAAACAAAAGAAACCACGCTTTCATCAATTTCTTCCAGATCTTCATCGGCAAAAAGTTCTTCAGCAGAATCAGAGGCATCGGCCTGATCGCTGATGATTTGAACGACATCCTCAACATTCTGGTTTTCACTTCCTTCTTGCGGAACATCGCTTTTCATCATTTCTTCCAGCTCGGAATTGTAGGTTTCGTCGATACGAATGATGTCGCGAAGCAGAATAGTGCCGTTTGCAAGGCCGTTATACCATTCGATAAAATGGCGCATAATGATTGGCGTTTTGTAGAGCCAATTCACGGTTTTATTGCGGCCTTCTTCAATGCGCATGGCGATTGACACCTCGTCCTCACGGCTGAGTAGTTTTACTGTGCTCATCGATTTGAGATAGGTTTTAACCGAATCTTCGCTGCGTTTTTGGCTTTTTTCTTCTTCCTTCGCAACCAGCCCCTCTTCAATCAGGCGGTCAAGATCTTCTTCTTTTTCAACGATCTGGATTTTGAATTCGGTTAAAATGTCGAGAATACGGTCGAGCTTTTTGGCATCAATTTCGGGATCGATATTGTCGTTGATTTGATCATGGGTCAGATAGCCCTGTGTTTTGCCAAGCGCCAAAAGTTTTTTCAGGCGATCGGCCATGTCGGTTGAGAGTTTTTTGCCGTCTTCATCATGCTTTTGCACGGCTGAACGCACATCCTGAATCAGCTGGAATTTTTGCGCCAGAAAGATGGTTTTGTCATTGACAGGAAGTTTTTTTGCTGCGGATTTTCTGATCTTCGGCTCTTTTTTCTTCGCTTCTTTTTTCTTCGCTTCTTTTTTTGGTTTCAGCTCTTTTTTGATTTTAAGAGATTTTTTCTCTTCGATTTTTTGCAGCTTTTTTTTGACAGGTTTTACAGTTTTTTTTGCAGCGGCTTTTACAATTTTTTTCTGAACTTTTTTCAGCTTCTTAAGTTTCTTTTTTACAGGTTTTGAGATTTTTTTCTTAACCTTCTTAACCAGCTTTTTTACAGCCTTTGCAAGTTTTTTTACCGGTTTTTTAATTGATTTTTTGATCATCTTTTTTTTCTTTTTCATAAGTCAGATAATTTGCCTCTCCAAATCCAGAATTTCAAACTGAAGCGAGCTTTTGTAATTAACAATTTCCTCGATTTTGTGATCTGTGATTTCCATGCATTGTGATTCAACCTGAAGCAATAAGTCTTTCAAAAGGAGAATGCGGAATTTGATCAAACCTGATTCTAAATCAGTATTTCCAAGGCTTGCAAGCAGATTTTTTATTTCAGCCATTTCATTTGCAAATTCTGAAATATCGGTTTTTTCAATAATCAGATCTTTCAGGCGTGTCATTTTTTCGCTGCTTAAATGCAGATTGTGAATGTCAAAACGCTGATTGCGGAAATGCGTCAATTCAGGAAATTTAAGCATTAGAGCGATGATTTGTTTTCCTAGATTTTCCGCTACATCGCTTTGTGGTTTGAGATGAATTTTTGAGCTGAAATTGTTTTTTCCCCCGCCGGTTTTTTTCCCACCGTTTTTTTCCCCACTGTGAGAAAGGCGGAAAAAAAGCGCGTTTTTGAAAAATGACGAAAAATGTCTTTTGGTTGTGAAGTCAGCAATGACGCTGATTTTTGCGTTTAGATTGGCTTCAATTTTTGCCTTGTCCTCTGCCGAAATTTTTTTGTTTTTATCGATACCAAGTTCAGTTAAAGCAAACTCAAAAAGGCTTTCGGAGAGCGGTGTTGCAGCAAGCAGGATTTTTTCCAGCTCTTTGCTTCCGGATTTTTTGATAAAATCATCGGGATCAAGGCCGCCGGGCAAAAAGGCAAAAGCGATATTTTTTCTTGCGGAAATCAAAGGCAGTGCAATTTCGGAAACACGTTTGGCAGCGCGAATTCCTGCCGCATCTCCATCAAGGCAAATCACAATTTTATCGGTGGTGTAAAATAATTCTTTCAGATGTTCGATGCCAAGAGCCGTGCCAAGGCCGGCTATCACATTTTCAATGCCATTTGCGGCAAGCGCGATAGCGTCCATATAACCCTCAACCACAATGGCGAAACCTTTGGAAAATATCGCCGATCTTGCGTTGGCAAGGTTGTAAAGGGTTTGATTTTTTTTGAAAATTTCTGTTTCGGCGGAGTTGAGATATTTCGGCATATCATCACCAATGCTGCGTCCACCAAAGGCAATGATGCGATTTTTTTTGTCGGTGATTGGAAAAATTATGCGGTTTCTGAATTTGTCGTAAAGTCTGTTTTTCTCATTTTTGCCGATAATGCCGCTACGCAAAATTTCAGTTTCGGAAAAATTTTCCGCTCGCAAAAAATCGGTGAGTTTTTCGTAGGAATCCAAGGCAAAACCAAGGCGAAATTTTTTGGCGATGTTTGAGTTTAAGCCGCGTTTTTTGAGATAATTTCGCGCTTCTTTTCCGGCATCCTCATAAAGATTTTTTTCAAAAAATTGTGCTGATTTCTCCAAAAGCAAATAGTCGCGCGAAAGCTTGTCTTCTTTAGCTTCATCATATTTTACGCGCGGAATGGCAATACCAAAATCACCAGCAATTTTTATCACCGCATCGCGGTAATCCATTCTTTCTGCATTCATCACGAAGCTGATGATATCACCATGTGCTTGACAGCCAAAACAGTGATAAAAACCTTTCTGGTCGTTGATGGTAAAAGAGGGAGTTTTTTCGTTATGAAAAGGGCAAAGCCCAAGAAACTCTTTACCGCGCTGCTTCAGCCTAACTTTTTTGCCAACAATCTCAGAAACCAAAACCGTCGAGCGCAATTTTTCTGGAAAATCTTTGGGGAAAAACATTTTAGATTTTAATGCCGGATTTGGTTGTTATCAAAAATAAATTGTGTCTCTAAAAACAGATCCTGAAACAAGTTCAGGATGACAAGAGGTGGTTGTCATCCTGAACTTGTTTCAGGATCTAATTTCAGATACAACATTTTGTACAACAACCAAAATTCACAACATCGTCAAAAAATTATAATGAAATTGTTGTTAAACAAATTCATGGTTTAAGTTTGGTTAGCCCCTTAATTTTACTAATAGAATCCAATGAGCAGAAAAGCAGAAGTTTCATCTCGCACCGCCAGAATAATCAAAGCCGCTACGGAAGTTGATGAATTTTGTCAGAAGAAATTTCACGGCATAATACGCGATCACGCTTTATCCGATCTATTCTCCAGAGAGGAGATGGAAGATTTCAGGTGTCAAATGATGGGTGAAGTGGAGAGGTACAAAGGAAATGAGGAGGTGACAAAGCAATATTTTGAGAATCTGCAGGCGAAGTTGCAGCAGATTGCCGCGCGCGCCGAAGAGCTTAAAAATGTCAAACGCCAGCAATATGAAATCATGCAATATGAGCTAAAACCTGGTCATGTTGATGTCAGGGAGTTTGTAGGGCAGGAGGCCAGAATGATTCCTTTTGAGGGAGGTGGTTGCAGAGGTTGGATTTCGCGCAGAGATGGTTTTGGCGATGCTGTGCCGGCATTTCCATCGAGTATAGTTGGTGGCAGCGTGGAAGCAGTTGATTGGGTAAGAAGAAATTATGCGCCGATAATTCACAGTGCTACGCCATCAAAACTTTATCGTAATCTTGTGTTTGATCAGGCCGGAATGTGTTTTCAGGATTTGCGTCTTGCTAAGGCAGAATTTGAAGCAGGATTAAGAGGTGAAGAGTTGTCAGAGAAAGAGAGAGCAAGTCTAACCAAAATCGGTCGCGGATCACAAATAGCCAGCAACCTGCTTGAGGTCACCGCCAGCGGCGCCATGGATGTTTTTAATTTTGCCCTTCGCGGTGTTGCCAGTAAATCCAAAGTTTCAGAGGATAAAAGATTGCATGAATATCTGCGCCTCAGAAATGAGATATTATCGCAATCGGTTTGGAGAGTCGGAGATACGCCGCAAACATCATATCTGAATTCATTGCACGCTTTGGCACAAAGATTGCATACGAGTGGTGATTTGCTTGATCAGGCGCAATTTGTCGAGATGCAGAAATTAATACAGGATGAAATCGGGAAGGTTACAGAAATGGACGAAGCAGCTCTAAAAAAATTTAACGAACAGATTCAAAGTCTGAATGCCGAAATGGTCGATACAGTCAAATCCAATCTGGTGAAGGAAGATGACATGTGGAAATTCCGTGTTGCCCAGATTGCTTTGCTGATGTTGTTTCCTGTCGGCAATATTATTTTTATGACGCCGGCACTGCAGCTGATTTCTCCGCTGTTTAATCCGGCGATGAATTTCGGACAGGGGTTGGCGGCGATTGGCACAAGTCCGGTTTTTGGACCGTTTGGTCAGCTTTTTGACTGGTTGCAACTTGATGTCGCAACCGAATGGCTGACCAATAATTTACCGATAGTCAAGGAATTTGGTCAGGTGTTTGACACTGTGACCAACACTGAATTTATGCAGAATCTGGGTGGTGTTGTAGGTCCGGCATTAACCGGTTCCGCTTTGCCAATGATTGGACTTACCGGTGTTTATTCTTTGTTTCGTTTTGATAGCGAAGTTAAGCATTATCAGGAGCAAAGGGAAACGCAGAAAGATGTTGGCGATAAATTCAACGTCGGAAAACAACGGCAAAAACTAAAAGCGGCCTGTGAGGATTTTGAAAAAACCATTTTAAGCGATTCTATAAAAGCCAGAATTGCCGAATTTTCCAAAAAGGAATTGGATGCAATGGTTGGCGCCAATATGACGGTTGAGGCGGTAAAATTTATTTTGGATTGCCGCGATGGTGAATTGGGAATTTTTAAAGATATCGGATTAACAACTGACGGCAAAGAAATGTCGTTAAAAGATTTTGTTACGAGTAAGGGTGCTGTTGCTTTGTCAACGCATGAAATGTTGAAAGTTTTAAATGAGAATAAAGCCGCCAGAGATCAGATAGTGCAAAGACATTGCGCTTATCAGGAATTTCGTAAAGATGATGTTGATGATGGTATCGCACAATTTGATCTGGCAAAAGCTGCAGGAAAACTCGAAGAAATACAAAAAAAACAGGCAATGGAATCAAGGCAACAATTTATGGAAGATTATGCCGATCTTCATGGTTTTTACAGCGCATGTACCGATCCCAGATTACCCCGCACTGATTCGGATGAGCCGTTTACGGATGAGAAGAAAGCCACTCTACGGGAATTGCGTCGTGTTGATTTCGAAAAACAGTTCATCGAGTTAAAAATCAGATCACGTGTTGCCGCGCAAGGAATTCCATCACCGAAAATTCCATTACCGGAATGTTCTCCCGTATCGGCAAAACAAATTGGCGGCCAGACCCCTCAAGTAGCAGCGGCGGCATGATAACAAAAATGAACAAACCGGATTTTTACATATCCTCACAATCACAGCTTGATGATGCCGTGACTTTAATCAGGCAGGCCAATCGTATTGCCATTGATACTGAATTTACTCGTCGTGTCACTTATTATCCGGTTCTTTCTTTGGTTCAGATTGCCTTGCAAGATGATGCAAAAAAGCAGAAAAGTTTCATCGTTGATTGTGTTTGCGATCTTGATTTGACTGAATTGTTTGCCATTATCTCCAACAGCAGAATTGAAAAAATCTTTCACTCCTCAAGACAGGATTTACAAATTTTTCACTATAATTCCAACGCAATGCCAGGTGCGATAATTGACACCCAAATCATGGCCAATTTTTGCGGCTTTGGTTTTAATGCCGGCTATTCCTCGCTGGTGAAAAAAATCTTTGGCAGAGATATCAGCAAAAAGCAGCAAAACAGCGATTGGCAAAGGCGTCCCTTGAGCAAAAAGCAGATTGAATATGCCATCGTCGATGTTGTTTTTCTTGAGGAAATTTATGAACGGTTTCTTGCGCTCATGGAGAAGAATGGTCGCCATCAATGGTATTGCGAAGAGGTAAAAATTTTTATGGAAAAAGCCCTGCTTCCGCAGCAGGAAAATCTTTTGAAAAATTTTGCTTTTAAAGGTTTGAACTCAAGGCAGATAGCGCAAATCAGAAATCTGGTTTTTTGGCGCGAGAATCAGGCAAAAAAAACTAATGTTCCGCGCAAACATTTTCTTTCTGATGAAGCAATAGGACAGATTGTACGCTTTGCTTTTGTCGGAAAAAATCTGGTTTCAAAATTAAGTCAGGAAGCGCTTTTCGAAATAGAAAAAATTCTTGCCAGTGAAGAAAAATTCAGCGGCGAAACCGGAAGATTTTTTATGAATGAAATGCAACGGAAATATTTTCAGGAAGCCAAAAAACTTATTGCCGATGTGGCGGCAAAGGAAAATTTTTCCGCGCAATTTTTACTTACTTCTTCCGATCTCACAAAAATCATTTGTGAAAAAAGTTTCTTTGACGAAACCATCACCGGATGGCGCAAGGAGGTGTTTGGAAAGGAATTGAAGGAGATAATTTTTAACTGAATTTATGAAAAAAATAATCGCGGCAAACTGGAAAATGAATCACGATTTTGATGAAACCGATATTTGGCTCGATAGTTTTTTCCAAAACTATACCGCAAATTATGACAAGCTGCAAAATGTCGAAATGGTTCTATGTCCGCCTTCTATTTTGCTTGATTACATTGACTCGGAGCTGATGGAAGACGGCATGGGTTTTTTTGAGGAATTGATAAAAAAGGAGGGACGAAAAGCTGAAGATTTTTCTGCGGAAGAAATTACAGAAATTGTTGTCGGAAGCCGTCCAATCAAGCTTGGAGCACAAGATTGTCATTTTGAAGAAAGCGGTTCTTTTACCGGTGATATCAGCGCAAAAATGTTGAGCAAGGTCGGTTGCCAATATGTGATTTCAGGACATTTTGAACGCAGAACCAATCATTTTGAATCTAATGAAATGGTGGCAAAAAAAGCACTCTCGGCTGTAAATGCCAAACTTATTCCGATCATCTGTGTTGGTGAAAGCAAAGAAATCCGCGATGCCAACAAACATCTGGAATTTGTCTATAAACAGGTGATGCAATCAGTGCCAAAGGAAGCGAAATTTGAAAAAATGGTGATCGCTTATGAACCAATCTGGTCAATTGGAACCGGCATCACGCCTACATCGGCACAAATCGCTGAAATAGCCAATCTGATGAAAAAAATTTTTGCAGAAAAATTTTCCAGCCGCGCCGATGAATATTTTATGCTTTACGGCGGTTCAGTTGCAGCAAAAAATTCCAAAGAAATTCTGGCAATTGCAGGTATCGGCGGTTTGCTCATCGGCAAAGCCAGCCTTGATGCCAGCGAGTTTATCAACATTTGTTTATCTCTATGATTTTCCGTCTTGAATCCGATTCTTTCGGTGAAATCAAAGTTCCAGCTGATGCTTATTATGGCGCGCAAACTGAGCGCTCGAGGCAAAATTTTCCAATTCAGAACGACAACCCTGGGCACAAAATGCCAAAGGAAGTGATTCATGCGATGTTGTTAATTAAAAAGGCGGCGGCGCTGACAAATAAAGAGCTGATGGCAGATGATCCAAAATCCGATGAGTTCAAAAAATTTTCGCCGCAATTGGCAAATCAGATTGTCGATGCCGTTGATACAATTCTTGCGCGCTTTGACTGGTTCTACGAAAATCATTTCCCGCTAGTAATTTGGCAAACTGGTTCGGGCACGCAAACCAACATGAATGTCAACGAGGTTGTGGCATCATTTGCCAATGAAAAAGTCAGCGGAAAAAAAGGCGGGAAATCGCCGCTGCATCCAAATGATCATGTAAATTTAGGGCAAAGCTCAAACGACACATTTCCTACTGCCATGCATGTTGCGGCAGTGCTTACAACTTACAAAAAACTTTTGCCAACATTGGCCAGATTTGCTAATGAACTTGGAAAAAAAGAGAAAGAATTTGCCGATATCATCAAGATTGGCCGCACTCACACACAAGATGCGACGCCGGTAACATTGGGTCAGGAATTTTCCGGCTATCACACACAAATTGAAATGTGCCTGAAATATGTTTCTGAAAATGTAAAAGCGGTTTGCGCTTTGGCGCAGGGTGGCACAGCGGTTGGCACCGGTCTTAATTGCCATCCGCAATTTGCCAAAAAATTTGCTGAAAAAATCACTGAAATTGCGGCAGAAAAAGATGTAAAATTTTTCACCAATCCCAACAAATTTGCTTCACTTGCCTGTAATGACGAGCTCATAAATTTTTCCGGCGCGCTTAATACGCTTGCCGTTGCGGTTATGAAAATCGCCAACGATATTCGCTTTCTCGCTTCAGGACCGCGCTCCGGACTTGGCGAAATCTCGCTTCCTGAAAATGAGCCGGGATCGTCAATCATGCCTGGAAAAGTTAATCCAACACAATGCGAAGCGCTAACCATGATTGCAGCGCAAGTGATGGGAAATCACGTGGCAGTAACAATTGGCGGTTCAAACGGACATTTCGAATTAAATGTTTTTCGCCCGATGATTATCGCAAATATCATCAATTCGATCAATCTTTTGGCGGACGGAATCAACAGCTTTATCGATCAATGTCTGGTTGGAATCATTGCCAATCGTGAGCGCATCACACAACTTCTCGAACAATCTCTGATGTTAGTAACCGCGCTAAATCCCTATATCGGCTATGACAACGCCGCCAAAATCGCCAAAAAAGCGCATAAGGAAGGAAGCACTCTAAAACAGGCAGCGCTTGCTTCGGGACTAGTGACCGAAGAACAATTTGATGGATGGGTTGATCCAAAAAAAATGATCTGATTTTAAAATGCGAATCACACTGAAACAAGTTCAGTGCAGGCTGCACGAAGCACGAAGCATGAATTTTGATATCATAATTATTGGCGGATCCTTTGCCGGAATGACCGCGGCGCTTGCTTTGCCGCGTGATTTGAAAATTGCTGTTATCGAAAAACAAGACATTGTCAATCACGATAGGAAACGTGATGGCAGGGCTTATGCGATTTCTTCCGCATCGCTAAAACTTTTTCACAAAATCGGAATTTACGATGAATTACAGACTCATGCCGGAAAAATTTCTGACATAAAAATCACCGATCACAACTCACCTTTTATTCTTGATTTTCTAGGGCGGGAGGTTGATGAAAAAGAAGACCAACTTGGCCAGATTATTGAAAATTTCCATATTTATAACGCGCTACGCAACCAGATGTTGCAGCGTGAAAATATCAAAATTTTTTCACCGAATTTTTATCAAAAGATTGAATTCTTGGATGATGTTAAACTCGAGCTTGATGATGGAAAAATTCTGGAAGCAAAACTACTTCTCGCTTGTGATGGCCGTCTTTCAAGGCTGCGCGAGCTTTATCAGATTTATACCACACGCAAAGATTATCATCAGACCGCGATTGTTTTTAATATTTCGCACCAACATCCGCATCAAAATGTTGCTTACGAAAAATTTTTCCCCGGTGGCCCTTTAGCGATTTTACCTTTTAAAGATCAGCATCAATCATCAATTGTTTGGGTTGCAAAAGATGAAATAGCGCAAGCAATTATAGAGCTCGATGACAAAAATTTTATTCATCAATTGCAAACAAAAATGGAAGATTGTCTTGGCGAAATTGAAGTGATTTCAGAAAAATTTTCTTATCCTTTGTTTGCCATTGAGGCTGATAAATTTTATTTTGAAAAAATGCTGCTAGTTGGAGATGCCGCTTGTGGCGTGCATCCAATTGCCGGTCAGGGATTTAATCTGGCAATTTCTGGTATCAAAATTTTGTGCGAATTGCTTGAACAAAATCTTTTCTGCGGGCTTAAAATTTCAGCGCAAAGTTTGATTGATGCTTATAACAAAAAGGCCAAAATAACCGCAAAAAAAATGTTGATTGCGACCGATATTTTAAATTCATTGTTTGAAACAAAAAACTTCCCAATCAGTTTGGCACGCGGCTTTGGGCTTGGCTTGGTTAATAAATTACCGCGTCTAAAAAATTTTTTTATCAAATCGGCCGGTGGGTTTTAGACACTGTTATCTAATTATTTTTTCCGTGCTTTTTTGCGAATTTTTGCTCATTTTTTTGAAGAATTTTTCGCAGTATGTCTAATACAGCTTCAAAATTCTTCAAAAAAGTCGCTAAAAATTAGCAAAAAATCCCAAAAAAAATAATTAGATAACAGTGTCTAAATGATAGTTTACCGAATTTTTTCCATCTTACTTTTTCCTTTTCTTGAGCTTTATCTGATCTTTCGCGTTGTCAAAAAAAAGGAAGATAAAAACCGCCTGAAAGAGCGTTTCGGACATACAACACAAAATCGTCCCGATGGCCAATTGATTTGGCTTCATGCTGTTAGTGTCGGTGAAGCTAATTCAGCGTTAATTTTGGTGGATGAAATTCTAAAATTTACTCCGAAAACCACTATTTTGTTTACTACTACAACCCTTACTTCTGCAAAAATTATTGCCGAAAAACTGCCGCAATTTAATGGCAGGGTGATTCACCAGTTTTTACCGATTGATTCCTATTTTTGTGTGCAGAATTTTTTTGATTTCTGGCAGATGCGCGCAGCAATTTTTGTTGAATCGGAAATCTGGCCAAACCTTATTTTTGAAGCACGAAAGAGAGGTATTTCAACATTTCTGGTTAATGCCAGAATGTCAGATAAATCCGCGTTAAAGTGGCGTATTGCCAAATTTTTTGGCTTGAAGATTTTTGATTATTTCGCCGCGATTTTTGCTCAAAGTGAAGATGATAAAAAGCGTTTAAAAAAACTTACTAATCAGGAAATTTTGCTTTACGGCAATTTAAAATCCCAGGCACAAAATTTGGACATCAATGCTCAAAAATTATCGCAGCTAAAAACACAAATTGGTAAAAGAAAAATCTTCACTGCAGCCAGTACTCACAATGGTGAAGAGGAAGTTATTTTGCGAGTTCATCAGGAGTTAAAAAAAGAATTTTCTGATCTTCTAACCATCATAATTCCGCGCCATCCCAATCGCGTTGAAGAAATAAAATTGTTGATTGGAGACAAAAATTATGCTCAACGCAGCAAAAATCATAACATTGAGACCTCTACAGAAATCTATCTTGCCGATAGTTTGGGTGAGCTCGGAATTTTTTATAGCCTGACAGATTTTGCTTTCATCGGTGGTTCACTGGTTGAAGTTGGCGGACATAATCCTTTCGAAGCAATTAAGCTTGGATGCGCTGTAATCAGTGGTTCGCATCTGTTTAATTTTAAGGAAATTTATCAAAATCTTTCAGAACAAAAAGCCTGCGTGATTGTTAATTCCGCTGAAGAGTTGGTTAAAAAAACCAGGATTTTTTTGACAGAAAAAGAATCAGCTAAAGCCATGACCCAAAAGGCTCTGGAAGTGATTAAAAATTCACAGAATATTGCTGGAAAAATTGTTAAAAAAATGGATCAGATTTGGGTTTGACCACAATTTTTCCCTGCGCTGTTTTTTGATGGAAATCGCCGTAAAACTTATATTCTCCTGGTTTCAGGGCGTTAACCGGAATGGTAATTTTTTTCCCCGCGCCAACCAGTTTTTCCTTCCTTAAATCATCGCTTTCAAATTCTTCGAGAGTTTCATCGAGATTTTCAATCACCAGAATAAATTTTTGTTCGGCCGCAACAGTGATTTCTGTAGGCTGAAACTTATGGTCTTTAATCTTGATCAGATATTTCATTTCTTCGGCAAAGGAAGTCGAAGTAATTAAAAAGAAAATAATCAGAAATTTTTTCATGAGTTTTTTGATTGAATTACAAGATATTTTTTTTCGATATTTTTATGGAAATTTTCCGGCAGAGAAGCCCAATCGTGAATATCAATGATGAGCGGAATATTGCTTTCACTTAACGCCTCTCTTAACTCAAAAATTTTTTCATTTCTTTTATTTGGATCTTTTGGATTACGCGTCACTAAATCTAAATCGCTTGCCTCATGCGCAGTGCCATCAATGCGGCTGCCATAAGCCCAAACTTCTTCATCTGGCAAATAGAGCGCAAGCAAGTGTAGCAATTCATCAAGATGTTTTTTCTTTAGACCAATCATGTTTTTTCAACAAATTATCATGCAAACTTATTAGAACCTGTCCTGAATCTTTTTTAACCCCAGATTTTAGCATGTTTTTAGCGCTTTTTTGACAAAATTACGAAGCGTATCTGGAAATACGGTGAGTAATTTTGTCAAAAAATAAGCAAAAACAGGGTAAAATATGGGGTTAAAAAAGATTTTAGACAGGTTCTTATTCTATGATTACCTTAACGGCAATTTTGCCTATAAAAACTACATCAATCACCAAAAAGAATATCATCCACAAGAAAAAATTTTAGACAAAAAAACTTTCCTACGCCAATTGCGTGAAAGCAAATGGCATAAAATCAATCGTTGTTGCTAGAGCAATTCATTCAGCCGGTAAGGCGTGGTTTAATCTTTTACTATCTTTACTTCTTTTAGATACCTTGCGGCACCAGGATGCATCAAAGCAGAGTTTCCTTCTTTGACCATCTCTTCCTTCTTTAACGAGGAAAAAACAGGATGAAGAGTTTTAAAATTATCAAAATTTTCGAACACAGCTTTAGTCATGTTGTAAACCACTTCAGCGCTGGCCTTATCGGATGTAACAACAGCAGCTTTTACGCCAAAAGTCTCAATATTGGCAGGATTTCCAGCATACATGCCACCCGGAATAACAGCTTTAACATAGAAAGAATTTTTCTGAATTAATTTTTCAACGGTTTCGCTATCAATTGGAATAATCCTTACTTTGCATGATTGAGTTGCTTCCTGCAAAACTCCGTTTGGATTTCCTGATGCGTAGATCATTACGTCAATTTTTTCATCGCATAAAGCTCTTGGCTGTTCTGAAGGTTGAAGATAAGTGGTTGCGGCAAAATCCTGCTTTTTCCAGCCTTTAAGTTCCAATAACACCTCCATTGTGGCATACATTCCTGATCCTTGCGGGCCAAAATTTACCCTCTTTCCAAGAATATCGTCAAATTTTTTAATGCCGGATTTTTCAAGAACGGCGATGGCAAAAGTTTCAGTATAAAGAGAAAAAACAGAGCGCAATTCCTTGAATGGTTTTTGATCGGCAAAAAAGCCGGTTCCGTTATAAGCGTGATATTGCCAGTCCGATTGAACAATACCAAAATCAACCGCACCATTTCTGATAGCGTTTAAATTTGAAACTGAACCTCCGGTAGATTCAACCGAACACCGAATTCCATGCTCTTTTCTGCCACGATTCAAGAGGCGGCAGATAGCTCCACCTGCGGGATAATAAACGCCGGTGATGGCGCCAGTGCCAATAGAAATATATTTTGTGGCGGCAAAACACTCGATTGAAAATACTGTAAAAACAGACGTAAGAAGAACTGCTGAAAATAGTTTTTTCATTGCAAAACGAATTTGGTTAAGAGGTTGGTATAGTTTTTTACAAAAATATGAATATTTACTCAAAGATTGAGAGCTATTTTTAAAAGTCAAAAGATAGTTTTTTGGTATAAATTTCTTCTGGAAAAAATTTTGACATTAAAAAAAGCAGTTTATAGGTTTGCGAAAAATCTCAATTTCCGATCTACTTTGTGAAGCCTTTGGAAGCTTGTAGATACTACTTCCAGACAATCAACACAGATCAACTAACTCTTATAAAAACAAAACATGAAACTTTGGCAACAGGTTCTTATTGGCCTTATTTTGGGAATAATTACTGGAATTGTTTTAGGAGAAAAAGCCGCTGGCTTAAAAATCTTTGGCACCATTTTCATAAGCCTGATCAAAATGGTAATTGTTCCATTGATTTTCTTTGCGCTTCTTGCGGGTATTACTTCAATGCATGGCCAGGGAAATTTTACCAGAGTTGGAATCAAGGGTTTTAGCGCCTACATTCTAACTGCAATTTTTGCAGTAATGATAGGGCTTGCAGCCGGCACAATATTCAAACCAGGCGCCGGTGTTGATCTACATTCAATTCTAGAGACAGCCGGACAATCAACCGTAGTAGCAACGAAAGAGCCGCCAACAATTTCCGAATTTTTAATCGGATTAATTCCGGTTAATCCAATTAACGCCATGAGCAATGATCAATTTCTGCAAATTATCATCTTCTCAATTTTTACCGGCATTGTGATTAACATGGTTGGTGAGAAATCAAAACCGCTGAAAGAAATCATCCAATCGGCCTCACAGGTGATGTTCAAGATGATCGAAATCATCATTAAAGTAGCCCCTCTCGGCGTATTCGGCTTTATTTCATGGGTAATTGGAACTCAGGGAATGGATATTATTTCAGCTTTATTAAAATTAATCATCGCAGTTTTGGCGGCATGCGCTTTTCAATATGTGGTTTTTGGCTTTTTTATTTTCTTTTTTGCGCGCTTGTCTCCTTTTCCATTTTATCGTAAAATTCTACAAACCCAATCTTTGGCCTTTGCCACCAGCAGCAGCAAAGCCACACTTTCAACAGCAATGTCGCAAGTGCAGGAAAGAATGGGTGTTTCCAAAACCAACTCCAACTTTTTACTACCCCTTGGAGTTTGCATCAATATGGATGGAACGGCAATTTATCTCGGCATTTGCGCCCTCTTCTTCTCGCAGGCCTATGGCATAGATTTGAATTACCACAATTACCTGATGCTAATTTTAACCTGCACTCTCGGTTCAATCGGAGCGGCGGGAATTCCAAGCGGTTCAATAATTTTTATGGGCATGGTTTTAACTTCAGTTGGCTTGCCAATCGAAGGAATCGGCATAATTCTTGGTGTTGATCGTATTCTTGATATGGTTAGAACAACCATCAACATCACCGGCGATAGCGCGATTACCTTGATTGTAGATAAAACCGAAGGCGCATTGGATGAAAAGGCTTATTACTCCGATAAATAATTCGTGCTTCGTGCAGCCTGCGCTGAACTTGTTTCAGTGTGCTTCGTGCTTCGTATTGTTTTTGCTAGCATCGCACTCCTATTCAGCAGATAATTTTATTGAAAAATACCGCGCCGATCTGCATCAGATAGAATCTTACCTAAACAATATTGCTAATCTCTCCGCTGATTTTATCCAGGAAGCAGACGGAAATTTAGTCGAAGGCAAATTCTATCTTTCGCGCAATCATGAATCATCAGGCAAAATGCGTGTTGAATATCTGGCGCAACCAAAAATTCTGATTGTTGTTAATGGCGCAGTTTTATCCTACTATGATGTCGAACTTGATGAAATTTCTCACTTAAGCACCAATACAACTCCCGCATCATTTCTCACTCGCCCCAATATTTCCTTCTTTGCCAAAGATGTCGAGATCACCAATATCAAAAAAACAGAAAAACAGATCAAAATTTCTCTGATGAAAAAAAACCGCAAAGAAGCCGGGGAATTCAGTCTGATTTTTACAACCAACCCACTAAATTTTACTAAAATGGAAGTAAAAAACGATCTCGATCAAATTATTTCCGTCACGCTCTCAAATGTTGATTTTAACAGTGCAATTGCGGATAAAATGTTTGTTGTTAAGAAGTCGGTAGCCGGACACTGACTATTAAAATGAAAACAAAACGTCGCATCATTTCCGAAATAAACATCACCCCTTTCGTTGATGTTCTACTGGTTTTGCTTATTATCTTTATGGTTGCGGCACCAATGATGACAAGCGCGATTAATGTTGATCTGCCAAAAGGCTCTACAAATCCAAACAATGAAAAAACGCAGCCAATTTCGGTATCCATAAAATCTGATGGAACAATTTTTCTACAGGAAGAATCAGCGAAATTAACAAGCTTGCCCAACAAACTACTCGAATTAACCGGCAACAATTTAAACAATAAAATTTTTGTTCGAGCTGATAAAAGTCTTGATTACGGACGCGTGATGGAAGTGGTTAGAACAATCAATCTAGCGGGATTTAATCAGATCGTCCTTGTGACGCAATTATGATCAAAAACCTTCTCTATTCGTTATTTCTGCATTTCATATTGCTGCTCATAATCTATACCAATTTTAATCTCAAAAAAATCAATGAAGATAAAACTACCGAAATAGCGGTAAGCCTGATAGCTCTTAATGGCGATGAGAACGCATCCAACATTAAACCCGTTGGAAAAAATGACGAAGAAGAAAAAGAAACCAAAACAGAAACTACAAAAGAAGAAATAAAAAAACCTCAATCACAAAAAAAATCAAAACAGGATAAGGTAAGGGAAAAACAACAAAAAGAAACTTTATCAAAACCTGCCAAATCCATAAAAAAGTCACTTTCGCAGGAAAAAATTCAGGAATTCCAACGGCAGGAAAAAGAAGATCAAAAACAGGAAGAAGCGCCTAGAATCAAGGAAGATAAAATCAGTAACGAAAATCAGGACAGTAAAAACAATGATACTCCAAACCAAAATCAGGAAATCGGCGCCAAACAAAAATCCAGCGAAGAACAAGAAGAAAACAGCAAAAAAAACATCACACAAAATGAAACCATCGATCTTGCCAATAGTTTGGAAAATATGGATCTTTCAGCGCGAGAAAAATTCAACATTCATTTGCAATTAAAGCGTTGCTTCAGGCGCGCCATTGATGAAACAAAGTTAAGCAGCAAAATGAAAGTAATCATCAAGGTCATCATCAGCCAGGATGGCTATATCGGATCTGACATTGACGAGTTGATAGATGTAAAACGCTATAACAATCCGCAGGAAATCAATTATAAAATCGCCATAGATAATGTTAAACGCGCCCTAAATTTATGCAGTCCTTTACGCAATCTTCCTTTGGATAAATATGATGTTTGGAGAGAGGCAATTCTAGAGTTTGATGAGGAAGAAGAGAAAAAATGATTTACGATTTATGATTTATAATTTACGGTTTATTGAACTTAAAATTACAAACATATGAAAACAAAACCGGCAATTCAGGAAAATATTGATCTTAATGAGCTTTCAAAAGAAGCGCTTCAAATCATTGATATTCTTGATCGCATTGAGAATCACACCATTGAATTAAGAAGGAAAATTATGGAAGAGCTTAAACAAAGCGCTGATAGCAGCAGAACTCATTTAAAGCTCGATAATGTTTAGATCCTGAAACAAGTTCAGGATGACAATTAGGGAAAGATGGTTCCAAAACATGTCATCCTGAACTTGTTTCAGGATCTAATTCGCTTCCTTTCTTTTTCGCAGCGCGCGCAATATTTTTAACAATTCCTATTCCAATCAAAAGATTAACCGCAAACACCACCAAAAGGCTCACCATAATACTTATCGCCTCATTTTGATGAGAATTTTTTAACGCCAAAACCGTTGTTAGAACCAAAAAGCTGCTGTAGGAAATTGAAAGAGCGGAGATTTTTTTGATATATTCATTAAAGAAAAAAAGTCCGCAAATCCCAAGCAAAAACAGAAAAATCAACAATCCATAAATTATCGTAGCAGCCATATGAAGAAAAATTTGATTGTTCTTAAAAATTTGTGTCTTTTTCGTGCTTCGTGCTTCGTGCGTCGTGCATCATTGGTTAAAATTAACGAAGCACGAAACTCTAAAGACACAGGATTTTGCATAGCAACCAATTTAGTGATCGTTTTATTTACCATTTTCCAGCTCACAAGTTTTTATGCCGCAGCTGAAATTATTGATGTTCACAATGAAGAAAAATCTTTTGGCGAATGGAAAGTGTTTTGCGAAATTGATGATATGATGAGTCTTGCTCATTGCAAAGTCGCGGCAAAATTCTTTGACAATTCTTCAGTAATCACCATTCAGCCTTCGGCAAAATATGCCAACCAGTTTTTTATCATTATTCCCCAAATCCAAATCGGAAATTTTGTTAAACTGCGCGTCGATCAAAATGATCTGATACTTTCCAAAAATATCAGCAACAAGGATTTCGGCATGGTTCCGCTTGATGATGCACAAAAAAACGCGCTATTTCTACAAATGAAAAATGGTGATTTTTTGTATCTGCGTTTTAGCGTGCGCGGCTCTGAAAAAGAAGTCACTATCAAGCTAAATCTCAAAGATTTCAGAAACGCTTTGAGCTACTACAATAGCAGAGCTTCCAAATAATTTAACTTTATCAACATGACAATCCGTCTTGCCATCAACGGCCTCGGAAGAATTGGCCGCTGTGTCACTCGCGCAATCTTTGAAGAAGATTATAAAAACATTGAGCTCATTGCAGTTAACGCCTCTGCACCGGCAGAAACCTTAAAACATTTGCTGAAATATGATTCAATTCATGGTCGTTTCACAAAATCTGTTGAAACTGATGGCGAGAATCTGGTGATTGATGGCAAAAAGGTAAAACTGCTTGCAAGCCGCGATCCAAAACAATTGCCATGGAAAGATCTAAAAATTGACGTGGTTATGGAATGCACCGGCGCTTTCATCAAACATGCTGATACAATGCAGCATATTCAAGCCGGCGCAAAAAAGGTGATTATCTCCGCTCCAGCAAAAGAAGATTCGGTTAAAACCATCGTTTTTGGTGTTAATGAAAAAATATTAAAGGCTGATGATGAAGTAATCTCCATCGGCTCCTGCACCACAAACTGCCTGGCTCCAATCGCGAAAGTTTTGCATGATGCAATCGGCATAGAGAAAGGCTTTATGACCACAATTCACGCCTACACCAATGATCAAAATCTGGTTGACAATTCTCACAAAGATCTCCGCCGCGCCCGTGCCTGCGCTATTTCAATGATCCCAACCTCAACCGGCGCCGCCAAGGCAATCGGCTTGGTTCTTCCGGAATTAAAAGGGAAACTCGATGGCGGCGCTGTGCGCGTGCCAACCGCTAATGTCTCGATGGTTGATCTGAACTTCCTTGCTAAAAGAGAAACCAGTAAAGAAGAGATAAACGAAGTGGTAAAAAATGCCGCAGCAAAAATGAAAAATGTTTTGCGCTATGTTGATGAACCTTTGGTTTCAATTGACTTCAACCACAGCAAGCACAGCTCCTGCTTTGACGCCACACAAACCAAAGTCATTGGCGGCAATATGGTTAAAATCTGCTCCTGGTATGACAATGAGTGGGCTTTTTCACTCAGAATGCTGGATATTGCTTCTTTATTTTAACTCCTCACAAAAATTACCCCTCACAAAAATAATATTTACCCCTCCACCCCAACGCTTCGCGTCCAAGGATGACGAATGTGGGGGGGATTTGTGAGAAATGAATTTGTAGAATATGTTCCTGGAAGAGTAAGGTTAGGAACATTTTTCTTAAGCGTTATTGGGGTTAGTTTAACCCTTTTGAAAAATCAGATTTGCGACAGGCTCCTTGTGTCAAATTGACATTCATAAAAAATCACTTGTGTCTAATAAACCAATCCCGAAAAAACATTACCCGACCCACTTTTACCAAGTTAATTAATTTTACTAGATTATGAAAGAAATCCTAAAAAGACTTCGTGAAAATGATCCGACTCTGACGGTGCTTGATCTTAGAGGCAACGATATCGACTCCACCGGAGCAGCAGCCCTAGCAGAAGCTCTGCGAGGAAATACTACTTTGACGAAGCTTTCTCTAGGCTTCAACGATATCGGCTCCACCGGAGCAGAAGCCATGGCGGAAGCTCTGCGAGAAAACCACACTCTTACTGTTGGTCTTTGGAACAACAACATCTCCGCAACCTTAACCCTCATCCAAGAACGCTTCAAATCAAAAAAACCCTCCAAACCAACATCAGCCAGAGATGGCGGAGCGGGAAAAAAAACTACAGGAGTAGGCGGAGGAGCAGATACTGACATGCTATCAGACACTGAATTTGAGGCTACAGGAGGAGGAGGCGGAGCAGATACAGCTGAAGAAGAAAAAAGACGTCAAACTGCCGAACAAAGATACAGAAGCGCCGCAGCAACCGAAGGGGAATTTGAGGAAAGAAGAGGACAAGCAAGAGGGTTTGGGCAACGAGCCCGAAGTGCGATAACCGAAATGCTAGGAAGATCTGATGAAAGAACGAGAGAACTAGATGAAAGAACGAGAGAACTAAGCGAAAGACTTCTAGGGGGAGAAGAGTGGGATGAAAGAGAAGCGGAAGCTATTGTTGCAGGAGAAAGAGCGGCGGAAGCTCATCAGGATGTTGCCAGAACCAAAGGAATCAGAACAACCAAACCATCGCCATCGCCTGAATCTGGTGAATCAGAGACACGAAGACTGGATGAGGCGGGTGGAAGAGGTAGAGGGGGCAGGAAGTAGTGGAGGAGAGGAGAGTAGTAGAAAGTAAAAAATCTTCCGGCTGCTAAAAAAGTTAATACCCCTCACCCTAACCCTCTCCCACAAGGGGAGAGGGAACTAATCGAGATTGGCTTGATGCCTTATCCGGAATTGGCGTTTTCAGAAATTTAGTTCGTTTAATGATCTCAGCTTTGCTTGAAGTTTTTAAAATAAACTCTGCCTTCGCTAGCTGCTTCTCCATTTTTATCAGAGATCATTGCTGAGTCAGCAACCACAGTCATTTGCTTGATTTTGTATTTCTTTTTTAAAGCAAGAATTGATGGCATCAGAGTGTGACCTTCAAACTTATTTCCGGCAAAGAGTCGGTAAGAAATTGGAAAGCCTAAATCATTAACCAGAAGCCCAATCATGATCTGAGGATTGCTGGCTTTGTTATCTTTACTGAAGCCTATTTTTCTGAGAACCTGTCCTGAATCTTTTTTAACCCCAGATTTTAGCATGTTTTTAGCGCTTTTTTGACAAAATTACGAAGCGTATCTGGAAATACGGTGAGTAATTTTGTCAAAAAATAAGCAAAAACAGGGTAAAATATGGGGTTAAAAAAGATTTTAGACAGGTTCTAAGAAATGGGGATTTGCGATAGAACTTTATTGCAATTTGTGCAAAGATTTTGAAGTTATTTTGTTCAAGCTCTAACAAATTTAGTCATAAGCAAAATGAAAGATCTAATTCAAATCATCGAAAACGCCTTTGAGAAAAGAGCGGAGATCAATTTAACAACGCGGGGCGATGTGCGCTATGCCGTTAGTGAAACATTGGCTCTGCTTGATTGCGGCAAAATCAGGATTTGCGAAAAAATCTCTTCTGCCTGGCAGGTGAATCAATGGATGAAGAAGGCGATTTTGTTGTCATTTTGCCTCAACGACAATGTTTTGAGTAGAAGCGGTGATGTGATTTCTTTTGATAAAGCGCCGCTGAAATTTTTGGATTGGAATGAAGAAGATTTCAGAAGGGCGGGTTTTCGCGCCTTACCAGGCTCTGTTGTGCGCTATTCCGCCTTCATCGGTAAGAATGTGGTTTTGATGCCGTCTTTTGTGAATCTCGGCGCTTATGTTGACGAGGGCGCCATGGTTGATACCTGGGCAACAATTGGCTCTTGCGCACAAATCGGAAAAAATTGTCACATTTCCGGCGGCGTTGGAATTGGCGGAGTTCTTGAGCCTTTGCAGGTTAATCCTGTCATTATCGAAGATGATTGTTTCATCGGCGCTCGCAGCGAAATTGCTGAAGGTGTAATTGTTGAAAAAGGTTCGGTTATCTCGATGGGAGTTTATATCGGCGCTTCAACAAAAATCATTGATCGCGAAAGTGGTGAAATTTTTTACGGTCGTGTTCCAGCTTACTCAGTTGTAGTTTCTGGCAATATCGCTTCAAACAAAGGCGAAAAAAATCTTTCACTTTATGCCGCGGTGATTGTCAAAAAAGTTGATGAAAAAACTCGCGCTAAAACATCGGTAAATGAACTGTTGCGCAATGTCATTTGATGCCAAATTTTTAGGACAGTGTCTATTCTCCTGATCTTTATCACCATCAATTTTTTGATTCTTTTTTTAGTCAAAACACGTACCACAACAGTTACCAGCCTTATCATTGCTCATCTTGTGGTGATTTTGTTTTTCAGCGTTTCGATTGCCAATTACAATTTGTTCAAGGAAATCACATTGGCTTTGATTGTTTATTCGATGGTGATTTTGTTTCTGATTTCAAATTATGACGAGTTTGACTTTGGAGAAAAAAATAAAACCCCGCGCCGACATTTGATGATAATTTTTTTACCATTGATTTTTGTGGCTTTTACAACGTTTTTTGCGGTGGTAAAAAATATCGCCAGATTTAGCGAAATTGTTGCTGAAAAAAAAATGTCCTTGCAGGAAGAGGTTATGCTAAATCCGATGATTCTACCATCTCACCCCGCCCATATTGCGGTTAAACAATTTTATTTTGGAAAAAAATTTGAAGATGATTTGTCAGATAAAGTTTCAATCGCGCTTGAAAACAATGACAGAAAAAGAGCTCGGCTCAAGGATAAATTATCGGATAATTTTTTACTTAAACGTTCATCGGATGTGATTTTGATCATAGTTGCGGTGAGCTCCGGTTTACTTCTGATGTCGAATAAAAAATCCGATGAGTCCATATAAATTTTTCCGTCCGCTGATTTTCAAGTTTGATGCTGAAATCGCACATAATTTGGCAATAAATTTTCTTAAATTCATGCCAAATTCTGCCACGCTTTTTGCCTTCAATCGTGATTATGAGAATCTGCATGTCAGGTTGTTTGATATTGATTTTGCAAATCCGATAGGAATGGCCGCTGGTTTTGACAAAAATGCCGAAGTTTTTGCCACTCTGGCAAAATTTGGTTTTGGATTTCTGGAAGTTGGAACTGTTACGCCAAAAGCGCAAAGCGGTAATGACAAGCCGCGCCTTTTTCGACTTGATAATGATGAGGCCATAATCAACCGCATGGGATTTAACAATTTGGGCGTGGAAGTTTTTTTGGAAAATGTTGAAAAAAATTTGTCAAAAATTTCCATTCCTTTCGGCATCAATCTTGGCAAGAATAAAAACACTGAAGATGCTCTTTTGGACTATCTTTTGCTGCTGAAAAAATTTTATGCCAAATCTTCTTACATCACACTCAACATCTCTTCACCCAATACAAAAAATCTGCGTGATTTACAAAAAGAAGATCAGTTGGATTTGTTTTTAAGCGAGATTATGAAGAAAAAAAATGAGCTGAATATGCGCTGCAAAAAAAATGTTCCGATCTTGCTTAAAGTTGCGCCAGACTTGACTAGAGAGCAGCAAGAAAAAATCGCTGAAATCGTAATTAAAAATCAGATTGATGGTCTGATAATTTCAAACACTACGATCCTGCGTCCACAAAATCTGCAAAGCAAATTCGTTTCTGAAAGCGGTGGTTTAAGTGGTAAACCGTTGTTTGAAATGTCAAATGAAACGCTGAAAAATTTTTATCAATTTACCGCAGGAAAAATTCCACTCATCGGGGTTGGCGGAATTTCATGCGCCGCCGATGCTTACAAAAAAATAAAACTTGGCTCTTCTGTGGTTCAGCTTTATTCTGCCTTTGTCTATCAAGGTTTTGGATTAGTTGAAAAAATGAAAAAGGAATTAAGCGCGATGGTGGCAAAAGACGGATTTAAAAATATCTCCGAGGCTGTTGGATCTGAGAACCTGTCCTGAGGAAAAATGAATATTATCCATTTTGATGAAGTTGAAAGCACCAATCTTCTTGCTCTTGAATTGCTTGAAAAAAATCACCTGCAAGCGCCGGGCATTATCATTGCCAATTCACAAACCAAAGGACGCGGCAGAGGAGAGCGTCAATGGATTTCTCCGCGCGGCAATCTTTACATGTCGCTTGTTTTACAGCCGGAAAATATGTCTCGTATCAGCGATTATTCTTTTTTAACCGCTTGCGTAGTTGGTGATGTTTTACGATCTTTTGGAATTGAAACAAAATACAAATGGCCAAATGATATCATGCTTTCCGGTAAAAAACTTGCCGGCATTTTGCTACAATCTCAAAAAACAAATTTGGGCCATGTCGCAAATCAACTTTCTGAAAAATCTGAACCCTTGATTTACAAGGGCTCGTCGAGTTTAAAAATGGTAAGAAATGGGGATTTGCGACAGTCCCATTTGGTAATTGGCGTTGGATTGAATCTGGTTTCAGCTCCTGATTATGCCATTTCTCTCGTGAATCACAAAATTTCCCGTGAAGATTTTTTACAAAAATTCAGCACATTTTTTTTGCGACTTGAAGAGGAATATCGGCAATTCGGATTTTTTGTGATTAGAAATAAATGGAAAAATTCCGCTTATAAACTTGGTGAAAAAATCACGCTTTCAAATGGAGTGAGCGGAATTTTTTCTGATATTGATGAAAGTGGAAATTTGTTGATTGCAGACCAGTTTGGCAATGTTAGCAAAATCATCACTGAAGAAATTAATCTTGATTCTACTTTGTAATTTTTTAAATAATCCCGCCCCCAGGAAATCACATCTCTTTTTCCGATTAATTTTTCCAAATGTTTAGAAAGCGCAGCAACAGTTGACTTAATTTTGTATGAGTCAGCTGAATCTGTTTGCGCGTCTATACGGAGTATTTCATGATTAAAATAAATGACACTTCTGCTATTTTTGAGATGGTCAAAAATAACAACATTAAATTCATCGATTTTCGCTTTTCCGATTATTGCGGGGAGTGGCTTCATATCTCATATTGCGCTGATGCAATCAGTGAGGATGAGCTAACAAACGGCATAGCTTTTGACGGATCTTCGGTTCCGGCATGGAAGGAAATCAACGAATCAGACATGATTTTAATGCCGCAATTACATACCGCCTTTATTGATCCTTTCGCAACAAATCCAACTTTAGTTCTGATTTGTGATGTGATCGAACCGGTCACTAATTCCGGATATGAACGCGACCCACGTTTTACCGCGAAAAAGGCTGAAGAATATCTCGCAAATAGTGGCATTGGCGATGCGGCATATTTTGGTCCGGAACCGGAATTTTTTATTTTCGACGATGTGCGTTTTGGCAACAAATCACACGGCAATTTTTATGAAATTGATTCCGAAGAAGCTCCGCATAATTCCGCTAAAATTATTGATGGTGGAAATCTCGGTCGCCGCTCACAAGTTAAAGGCGCTTATTTTGATTCAATTCCGCTTGATAGCGCTCAGGATTTACGTTGTGAAATAGCTGAAACTTTGCGTCAAGTCGGCATCACGCCAATTTTGCATCATCATGAGGTTGCCACTTCGCAATCCGAAATCGGTTTCAAATACAGCACTCTAATCAACACCGGAGACAATGTGCAAAAACTGAAATATGTGGTGCATAATGTCTGTCAGGCTTATGGAAAAACCGCAACTTTCATGCCAAAACCAATCTATGCCGACAATGGTTCCGGCATGCATGTTCATCAGTCAATCTGGAAAAATGGCAAAAATCTTTTTGTTGGCAAAGAACATGCCGGCCTTTCCGAACTCGCGCTTTATTACATCGGTGGCATTATCAAACATGCCAGAGCAATCAATGCTTTCTCCAACGCCACAACCAACAGCTACAAGCGTTTAGTGCCAGGTTTTGAAGCCCCGGTGCTTTTGGCCTATTCACCGAAAAATCGTTCAGCTTCAATTCGTATTCCCAATGTCGCCAATGAAAATGCGCGCAGAATTGAAACCCGTTTCCCTGATCCGGCATCGAATCCATATCTTACTTTCGCCGCGCTTTTGATGGCTGGTCTTGATGGTGTCAAAAATAAAATTCATCCGGGAGAACCAAAAAACAAAGATCTTTATCACCTGCCCGAAAAAGAGCTGAAAAAAATTCCAACTGTTTCGCGCTCCCTTCGTGAGGCTTTGGGCGCGCTTGATAAAGATCGTGAATTTCTTCTTGCCGGCAATGTTTTCACCAACAACCAAATTGATGCCTATATCGCTTTAAAGATGCAAGAAGTTGAGCGTTATGAACAAATGCCGCATCCGGTGGAATTTGAAATGTATTACAACAATTGATTAGAGCCTGTCTTAGAACCTGTCCTGAATCTTTTTTAACCCCAGATTTTAGCATGTTTTTAGCGCTTTTTTGACAAAATTATGAAGCGTATCTGGCAATACGGTGAATAATTTTGTCAAAAAATAAGCAAAAACAGGGTAAAATATGGGGTTAAAAAAGATTCAGGACAGGTTCTTAAAACCCACCGCGCCTCG
>Ga0209541_10002699_pt1 | contig 33285 bp, 38 predicted proteins | sample RifCSPlowO2_01_FD_184027 | JGI IMG/M metagenome (GOLD analysis project Ga0209541, IMG submission 184027) | Groundwater microbial communities from Rifle, Colorado - Rifle CSP2_plank lowO2_0.1 (SPAdes) (version 2) | ecosystem: Environmental > Aquatic > Deep subsurface > Groundwater | place...
TAGAGATCAGAAAACTTCCCAAGATTCTTTAATTGATGAATATTCTGATTTCCAAGTAAAAAATTTCCTGAAAACATTGAAAGAGAACGATAATTATGAGTACGAAGTCTGCGATGATAACCATAACTGCAAGATGATTTCTGTTGATAGAATTATACAACCAAGCGAGGAAACTCGTAAAGTTTGTAAAGATGATGGCTCGTGCGAGGATGTTCCTATCAACAGATTATTGCTTAAACATGGTACTGATAAGAAATATTGTAATAATGCTCCTTATTTGAGTGATGACTATGTTGATAATTGGTGGAACGCTAATGGATTAATAGACGGTTGTGAGATGCCTCCAAAAGCAGATATGCAATTTGCGTTTAAACAGCACAACCAATCTTTTTTGAGCCACACAGGAACAATTCAAATAACTATTACTCCAATTAATTATGAAAATAACTATCTCGCATTACAGATACTTATAGCAGAAGATAAGAATAATGATGACCTTCCAGATGAATGGATTTTTTGCGGTAATGTAGATAGCATAAGAGGAAAAGATAAACGCATAATAAATTGTAAGGGAACAATGGTAGAATTTGTCAAATTAGTGAATCCTGAATGGAATCCTTCTAGCTTGTATTTTGATTATATTTTAGTTTTGAAGGTTGATTAGATTTTAAAGTAAGTATCGTAGCTCACTTTATTGTATCATTGTCGTAATTTTCTTTTGGAAGCCACTCCTGCTGGGTTGCTTGCCCCGTCAAATCTTTAATATTTTTCCCAATATTAAAAACCCATCCTGAAAATTTCTTCGCGAATGAAACTCTATCTTCCTGCTCTGACTTCAGATCAAGATCATTCTGCTTAACTATTAGATATGCTCCAATCAAAAGAAACACCAATATTGCAATTGTTAATTTTTTCATGCAGTTCTAAAAATTATTAAAATATATAAAACTAATGTTTGCTCTTTCTCAACCTGAAATATTCATCTATCTTCTCCAAAGACGCTTTCAGACTTTCGCCTATAAACTTGTAGGATAGTCCGAGCAGAGACAAAACATTGTCCAGAATTATCGTCGGCCTTGTTATTATTTCTTCCGGTTTGGTCCTGTTTATCAAGACTTTTGCTTGGACTGGAACCAACTCTTTTCTTTTTCTTTTCAATTTGAAATGCAATATCGACAATATTGAGTCATTCTTGTTTATTATCGCTTCTCTCCTTACCGAAAACACAACTCCCGGATTTCTTGACCTCACTAAAAATTTCTTATTGCTTATAGGATTATGAATTCTTGCGATTATCTGATTTTTCTTCACTGCATCTCCAAGCTCAACTTTCAAATGAAGAATCCCCTTTGTTGGAGAGACATAGTCCTCTCTTTGCTCAAGAACAAATTGTCTTACTGGAAGATTCAGAATTCCTTGAAGCATATTTATATAAATCAGAATATTTTTTAATCCACTTATTGCTTGATCCCTAAAATCATTCCTAATTATTTTTGCTCCTCCAACTTCTACAGTTAATATCGGAATTTTATATCTCTTAAAAGACTCGACTGCAAGCATTCCCTGCTCACCTTCTCTCTCCAAAATAATCTCTGTCCCAAACACGTGGCTGAGCTCCCTTAGAAATTCATTTTCATCATTTTTGAAAATCCTTGGATGTGGCAATAAAACATTTGTCCTGCCATCATGCAAATCAATTCCAAAATCACATTTCTCGACGATATTTCCCATCAGCGAATTTGCGATCTTGTAAGATACTGAATTTCCTTTCCTATCAAATGACCTGTTCAAATCCCTATTGTCAAATGGAACGTAGCGAGAATTCTGCTTAAACCCCCATGGATTCATCAAAGGCAGGAAGATAATTGTGCCATTTAGTTTATGCAATTTTAATGTGGACATAAAATAATACAAGATTTCAATCCCATTTACCTCATCTCCATGGGTTCCCGCCGAAATAAAAATTGTCTTTCCTGGATTCTCTCCTTGAGCTATAAATACTGGAATTCTTAGATAATTATCCTTATATTTGCATAAATATAAATGACCATTAGTTAATTTCCCAGGCTTGGATTTGCATGTTCCTACTTGCATAAATTAGATAATTAAAAAGAGATATATAAAGATTGGGTTAAGTTTTAGGAGGAATTTCCCAGTAATTTTAATCTATCTCATTATCTTGAAAACATTAATTTCAATTCATCATTTAAATCCTCTATTGAATAGGATGATTTAAAACCTTGCTCTACTAAATACTGTTCCATCTCCCAAATTGTTAATCCTGCTTTATGCGCTGCTTCTGATAGCGTTATTTTACCTTCTTTATAAGCTTGGGCAGATTTCTTTTTTATAAAATCTTGATATCCAATGTAAACTAATTTTCTTAGAATACTGCTTCTATCTAATACTTCTTCTTTACTCAAAACCTCTATCTTCTTTAAAAACTCTTCATTTAATCTTATACCTATTGCTTCATTCATTTTTCAACCTCCATTTGTATTTTATCTAAAATGGTATTTGCGAACCATCCGATTTTTTTTAATTCCAATATGCATTGCTCTATTTTATTTTTATCTATTAATTTTCTTTTGTATAATCCTAAGATGATGGCAGGAGTTCCTATTATCCTTATGTCCAAGAGAATTTTCTTTTTTCTTACATTGTCATCATCAGTTGCTATAAAATCTGCTTTTTCCTGCCAGTATAATGCAATAACTTCTGCTTCTCCTTTTTGAATATTAAATTGATTTGCCTTTTTGATTAAATCTTGATTATTGATCTTTTTAATTATTATTTTGTTATTCTTTATTAACTCACCAACTATGGCGATTTCGGAGTGGTTTTTTTCTTCCATTATCTCTTTGTGCACTAATTCTGGGATCATAACTTTTTTGAAGTATTTACAGCTTTTTTCTAATAGGGATAATTTCGCTAAATGGATTATAACCATACTATCATTTATTATCGTCATTGTAATACAATGTGCACAATGTAATATATAAAGATTTCGGTAAATTTTTAAGTAGAATTTTTCTAAGAAAAGATTATAGCCCCGTAGTCCAGCGGTCAAATTAATCTTCAAAGATTAAGACCAGAGATGCCGCCCTCTGGAGGCGGTGACCCAAGTTCGAATCTTGGCGGGGCTAATTTTTCATTTTCTTATATATTAGACAATAGAAAAGATTATATCTATAGTTCAGTGGGTATAATAAATGAGAAAACAAGGGCAGAATATTATAGATAAGAGATTGAAATTCAAAAAAGGGTTACAAAGAAAATTTATAGCAGAAATTAAAACTGGATCTAAAAAAAGTTGGTCTGAACTGGCCGAACTATTAAATCTTCATCCCCACACATTATGCGTCGATTGGTATACTGAAAAGACAACTATTCCAAAGATAAAAGCAAAGGAATTTTTTGAAATTAGCCCTTTTGAAAAATGGGAGGTGATTCTTAAAGAATGGGTTAAAGAAGAATTACATCCACGATGGGGTCAGATAAAAGCTGGAGGAAAGAATAAAAAAAAGATTCATATACCATTAAAATGTTCCGAATTTGCAGAATTCCTTGGTTGTGCTCTTGGAGATGGTTCTCTAGGAAGAAAAACTTTTTACCTTTCAAGTGATGCAACTCAAGAACTTCATGTTATTTATATAAAAAGATTAATCAAAAAATTGTTCAATTTGGATTCTAGGATGTTTTTAAATTCATTTAATAAGAATAATCTTTTAATGAATACCAATTCTACGGGATTAATAGAATTTTTACAGAAAAATGGACTCACTATCGGAGACAAAATTAGAAATAAAGCATCATTTCCATTTTGGATTTTTACAAATGAAAGCTTAGCTTGTGCTGCATTGAGAGGACTATTCGATACCGATGGTGGAATTTATGAAAAGCAAAAGGGGTATAAAAGGGCGTTAATAGAATTTCAAACTAAATCTCCATATATAAATAAAGATATCCTAAAGTTATTAAAAATGCTGAAATTTGTTCCTTCAAAAGGAAACAAGGGATTGAACATTCGCATACAAAATCAAAAAGAAGTGCATAGATTTTTTAGAATTATTGGAAGCAGCAATATAAAAAATATAATTCGTTATAAAGAATTTATAAAAACTGGAATTGTTCCTGATAGGGATAAAGTAATAAAATTAATGAAGGATTATTCTCATGAATATTTACCTTTCAAAGTAAAAGGCGCCTTTGGTTGAATGGCACAATCCGACCTTCCCAATCAAACTTATAATAGTTTGAGAAAATAGGTTGTGGTGCGGGTTCGATTCCCGCAAGGCGCATTCAAAACCTTTTAAAACCTTGAATCTTAGGAGATTATAATGGGAAAATTTTACGTTACAACTCCAATTTATTATGTAAATGCGGAGCCTCATATTGGAAGTGCTTACACTACAATAGCTGCTGATGTTTTAGCGAGATGGAATAAACTTAAAGGCCATGATGTTTTCTTTTTAACAGGCACTGACGAACATGGGCAGAAGATACAACAAGCTGCTGAAGAAAAAAATATCAAGCCGAAAGAATTTGTTGACAAAATTGCAAAAGAGTTTCAAGAATCTTTTAAATTATTGAATATATCCAATGATAATTTCATAAGAACTACAGATAAAGAGCATGAAAAAGAAGTCAAGAAAATTTTGCAAACTTTATACAAGAAAAAATATATCTACAAAGGAGATTATGAATCTTACTATTGTGTTGGATGCGAGCAGTATAAAACTGAAAATGATTTGAAAAATGAAAAATGCATTCTTCACAACACAAAGCCCGAATTGAGAAAAGAGGAAGCATATTTATTCAAACTTTCCAAATTTCAGAGCCAATTATTAAAATTAATTAAAAACGATAAATATTCTATCTTGCCCGAGAGAAAAAGAAATGAAATTATTACATTCATTAAGTCTGGTCTGAAAGATATCTCTATTTCAAGACAAAAAGAGAAAGTTTACTGGGGGATTGAGCTGCCATTTGATAAAAATCATACTTGCTTTGTTTGGGTGGATGCATTTTGGAATTATATCACTGGACTAAAGCAGAAAAATAGATTCAATAAATTCTGGCCTGCTGATGTCCAGTTAATGGCGAATGATATATTGAGAGTGCATGCAACAATCTGGCCAGCTCTTCTTTTGGCTACTGGAAATAAACTTCCTAAAAAACTATTCGTCCATGGGTATTTTACTGTAAATGGACAAAAGATGTCAAAGTCTCTCGGCAACGTAATTTCCCCTGATTATCTTGTAAAAAAATATAGTGCCGATGCTGTTAGATATTTTTTATTGAGAAACATACCATTTGGAAGCGACGGCGATTTTTCTGAAGAAGCATTAAAAACAAGACTGAACAATGAACTTGCAAATGAGCTAGGCAATTTGGTTTCAAGAACTTTGAGCTTGTCTGAAAAAAATTTTAAATCCGTTAAAAGGCAGAAGATTGAGCTGAAAATTGAGCTGAAGAAAATTGAAAAACTTATTGAGAATTTTGAACTCGATAAAGCATTAGCTGAAATTTTTAGATTCATACAAAGCTGCAACCAATATGTAAATAAAAATAAAATTTGGGAACTGAAAGGAAAAGAACAAGAAATTAAAATTTATAATCTGTTAGAAGCTTTAAGGATAATTTCCATTTTATTGAGCTCATTCATGCCAGAAACATCTGAGAAAATAAATGAACAATTAGGAATCAAACTTGGGAAATTAAAGGACTGCAGATTTGGTGTTGCTAAAGAATATAAAGCCAAGAGAGAGGGAGTCTTGTTTAAAAAAATTGAAGATGAAGAAAAACCAGCTGAAGGATCTGTTCAGTTAAAAGAAGAGATAACATTTGAAGACCTTGATTTGAGAGTTGCTGAAATCAAGGGCGTTAAAGATCATCCTAATGCTGACAAATTATACATCCTGCTTCTTGATGCTGGAAAGGAAACTGCCGACGATATACAGATTGTTTCTGGCATTAAAGATCATTACAAAAAAGAAGAGCTAATCGGAAAGAAAATAATACTGCTGAAGAACTTGAAAGAAGCTGTGCTGAGAGGAGTTGAAAGCCAGGGAATGTTGCTTGCTGTTTCTGATAATAAAAAACTTGCATTATTAACTGCTAAAAAAAGCAAAAATGGAGAGCGAGTGTTTATAAAATTGAGGGAGAAAGCAAAAGAGCAAGTTACTATTGAAGACTTTGAAAAGATAAAATTAATAAGCAAAAACAACAAAGTAGTTTATAATAATGAATCATTGAGAACTGAAACTGAAGAAATTAAGCTAGATAAAAAAATGAAAGATAATTTAAAGGTGGGCTGATGTCGAGTGGCAGAGCTGTTGGAGGGCCTGTTACAGGAGGATTTCCTGGAAATTTAAGAGGCTATAAATTAAAGAAGGTTCATCATACATTTCAGAAGCTGGCCGTGTGGATAATTATAATCCTCATCATCTTATGGTTCGTCAATAAGCAGGTTTTAATTGACTTATATTATTGGTTGCTGGATTACGTAACTAATTTTTCTTAAATGAAAATAAAAATCAAATCTGGAAAATTTGAAGTTGAAGCTGAGCTTAACGATAGTTATACTGCCAAAAGAATATTTGAAAAGCTTCCTTTCTCCTCTCTTGTCAAAACATGGGGTGATGAGATCTATTTTTCAATTCCAATCAAGCTTGGAGAGGATAATGCAAAGATTGAAGTCGACGTCGGAGATTTAGCATATTGGCCTCCTGGAAATGCTTTTTGTATTTTCTTCGGCAGAACACCTGTAAGCAAGAGCAACAAACCAAGGGCTGCAAGCAATGTAAACCTCTTTGGGAAAATAATTGGAGATCCTTTGGTTTTCAAAAACGTTAAAGATGGCAGCAAAATAATTGTTGAAGAATCATGATTTATTTTTATCCAATATCCTTGCTTGATATAATGTAGCTAAAATTTGTATTGATCCCATTGTCAAAAACAAATATTCGAAAGAAAATCTTGTAACAATAAACCCCCCAATAATAATTGCTATCCCTGTTGTGATGCTTGCTTCTCCAGATGCCAACCCCCAGTAAACCAATCATGCTTCCTATCTTCATATTTTGCATACAGAGAATTCCATGTTGGTATTGCTAGTGCAGCTGCCAATCCCAAGCCTGCCTGAACAATAAATAAATGCGCGGGTATAGATACAAATAGATAGCCAAATGTAAAAATAGAATTTAATGCAAACCCCAGTATCATTAATTTTTCTTTTCTTCCTTTCCTATCTGAGATCTTCCCAATCAGGATAACTAAAATTCCTAAGGTGATAAGATATGTTGCCCATGCTGAAGAAATATCCAAAACACTTCCTCCGATTTTTTCCGTGAAGACGGCCAATAAAGGGCCGAACATTCCCTCTCTTAGAAGCCAGATATTATTACTGTAAAGAAGTATTTTCTCTTTTTTGCTTAACATCGTAATTAAAAATATTTGAGTATTTAAATTTATTTTGAATGACCCCGCTGTGATTTGAACACAGGACCTTTCGATTATCAGTCGAATGCACCAACCAGACTATGCTACGGGGTCAACGCCCTTGGTAGGACTTGAACCTACGACCCTGCGATTAACAGTCGCATGCTCTACCTGCTGAGCTACAAGGGCATAGAAAGAAAAAGCTAAATTTCTCTTAAAAAGGTTTCTATCCCCATTTTCTCTCAATTGTATTTTGGGCCTATCTGCCTTCTTAATTTTTTATAATTTCTTGGATCATTAAAGGCTCCGTGATATTCCATAAAGCGATGCTGCGTTTCTGAATGAGAGAACATTGAATGATAAACCTCGTGCATTCCTACATTAAGAATATCATCTATACTGCCTTCCATAGAAACTCTTGATTCTGAATTTCCTCCAAAATAAAAATAGCCTAATAAATTAGGATCTCCCATTACTTGTTTCTGGACGAATTCGAGATATACTAATATTGGAAGATTATATTGATTAAAAAATACCAAAGGATCTTTTTCGAATATATCTTCAGACATGGACACTTTGCTCTTGCAATCGATCTTTATAAAGCTCAAATGCTTCTAATGCAGATTTTATTCTTAATGCATCTTCAATTCCAAGCTCTCCGTTAAATTCATCTATCTTCGTATCAATAGCTCTTTGACTAGAAATAAATTGATTATACTCTCTAATCTTTGAATCTTCATCTAATATTTCTTGTAAATATGCTGGCAGGCTCATAAAAATTAATAATATAACAACTCTTATAAAACAATCGACTACCATAATCTTTATTAATTTCTAATTTTTGAATATTGTTATGCTACAGGAAATAGCTGATTTTGAAGAATTGATAGAGCACAAGAGAGCAGTCTTCAAGGCATTAAAAGACCAATCAACAGATCTTTCTAAATACCATGACAAAAATCAATTTATGAGATTTCTTACAAATGCATTTGAATCCATCAATACCCAACTCGAGATAATTAAGAATCTTAAAAGTGCAAACAAAAGTGAAGATTTAAAAAGATTTTCTGCAAAGAGGATAGTTCATTTTCTTACTGAATTATTAGAAAAAAAACTATCTGCCCTAGAAATTAGAAACAATTTCCCGCTTGAAGATAAAGATAATTTTAAGGAAATCACAAAAACTTTAAATGATGCTCGGAATGCAATAGAGAGTAGAAACGTTGTTGAGCTACAAAAAGCAAGAAGGAGTCTTGGTAGGAGATTCCCATCTTTTATAGAAAGAGAATATGGAATGTATTTTAAAATAATTAATAAATGGTTAAAAGATCTAGAATCCTTTTTAAATGAGCAGATCAGAATTCTAAGAAAAGTTGTTCACCCAATGGTAATCTCGGAAAATGACAGAACTAATAAAGAAAAAGCGAGGAGAGAGTTAAAAGAAAATGAAGAAATATTTGTAAAATTAGAAAATGAATCAGCTGAAGAAGAAAAGACTTTGAGAGAACTCAATAAGCAAAGAGAATGGGTGTATAAAAAAATAGAAATAATTAATGATTTGTTTGTAGGAACAACTTTAGAAGTTAAGGCTTAATAAAGAAAGTCTTTATTCTTAATTTTTTCTGGCAGATAAGTATCAGAAATAAAACTGATCCCTCTAGAACTTAATGCCTGAATTTCCGCTTTAGCCCCTAAATTTTTTAAGGCTATAAACTCTTTTTGCCATTCTTTGTTATCTTTAAACCAGGGATATTCCCTAATCTGTTTTAGCCTACTTAAATCTGTATCTTTAAATTTAATCAAATGCTTCTCAAGTTTATATTTACCTATGTCTGCTGTATGAATTCCTAAGTGCTTTACATCTGGGATAGCCATTTTTTCCGAAAGCGATGCAAGATTAATACTTCCAAAACGAATAACTGAATAGATATAGTGTCCCCAGCTGTCCAGATCAGTCAAAACATAGACTGGAATATTGTATTCTTTTGTGAGTCTTTGCAATAGTCTTCTAATTCCACGAGTTGCCTGGCCTTGTGAGCTCATGATTATGCAGTTTTGCTTGTCCCAGAATTTATCCTCGTGCAACCTTTCCCATACAGCTGCCTTCTCCATATAAAGAATATATTTTCCTGCTACTTTTTTGAATTTGATATTCTCAACATTGCTAGGGATAGACCAACCTCCGCTTCCAAGCTTACTCCAATCGATTGTGTCTCCTTTATCTTCGATAACAACCTTGCCTGCTACACTTCCATTTTTATTTGCGTTAACATGCAGCTGCTCCCTGCTCAGGTCAGTTACCAGCTCCAAATCTTCCAAAACTGAATCAGATTCTGTCTGCTCATCGACGATATTAACTTTTGTTCCTGGTATTGTTCTCTTGGCCATATAGAAAACATCTCTCAGGGAAGCATGCTTTTCCTCTTTCAGCAGATTCTTGCTGATAGATGCAACTTCCAATGTCTGCAGGAATTTTTTGGCATGAGCTACATTGAAAAAATAGCGGGCTGCAATCTTATTCCCCAATTTTACTGTTTTTGTCTTCTCATCAAACTCTACATTGGAAAGAGCTCTAATTGGGACGGGTATTTCTGGATTCTTCCCTTTGTTGATCTGCTTTACAACTTCATTTCCTAGACTTTCTAGAGCCGAGAGTTGATTGTTTTTCTTTTTTGACATGTTTATTTTTTCCCTCTTCTTTTATTTTATCTGATTTATCTTCTTCAGGCAATTCACGAAGTATATCCTTTAAGGATTTTTTTAGTATCTTATTTAATTTTTCCTGGACATCAGTTTTTTTACTGCTTGTTAAATTTGATAATGAACTTGCTATTTCTGGGATATATTTTTCAAACAAACTTGCACGCTCCCTCTGCTCTCTTACTCTCACTGTTCTTCTTATATGACTTGCAATTTTTCTTCCGACTTCCTGGACTGCTAATTTTATCTCTTTGATAATTTCTGGATAGTGGGCTATTGCTTCTTTTGATTCAGAAGTAAATGGAACCCAGACAGACGCCATGTGAACTGCCAAAATTATTGGGCCCTGGGGCAATGCGCTTCTTGACTGAGATAAGCCATAATTTCTCCAGTTAGTGTCAATAACTGATTTTGTAATTGCACATGCACTCTGCTGGTATTGCAGCGGAACACGATTAGCAAATCTCAATAATTTTATCTGTTCTTCGGAGTTTAACTGGCCACCATATGCTGCTGCAACTTCAACTTGAAAAGGATTCCCTCGATAAACTGAAGCTGGTCTTGTTACTGACGTGAAGAATTCAGCTGGAACCTCTTTCTCCAAGGATTTCTGCAATGCTTCTGTTCCTATTGGCGACAGGCAATTAGTCGGAGGGGCAATCAATTTTGTTTTCTGGACAATGTTGTATAATTTCTCAGCAGTATCCCTATCCAATGATTTGGGTGATTCATTTGTTTTTATTCCTGCTTCCCCGCATATTCTTTTTGCAGTAACAGAACTTACCCGAATGAAATCGTTTGTGAAAAATGAAGTCAGGGTCTTGGAATTTGTATTTTGCAGCATAGAAATGAAAATTCCCAATTCAATTCCATGTGGATGCGGCTTGATTTCCTTCGGCTCAACAGGAAGCTTTTCTGATGCTCTTGGAAATGTAACTTTATTGCCTTCGGGATCTACGTATATTATTTCTGCATGCGGATTTGCAATTGAAGTTTGCTTCAAATATTCATCAACGCCACGAGCTCCTTTCTGGTAGATTGCCTCCATTTCCAGCTCAACTTTTGTCCCATGATCTTGATCAAATGATGTCTCTTTGTCTATTACAATTTCCGGCTCATTATTTTTTGTGTCTATTTTCAGCTCATAATAATGTGCTGGATGATTTTTTCCTATCTTTGAAGTAATCTTTGCCGGCTTCCCTGTTGTTAATTGCGAATATAACACACTCGCACTGATTCCTATTCCTTGTTGTCCACGACTTTGGATCATTGTATGAAATTTGCTTCCGTATAATAATTTTGCAAAAATATTTGGGATTTGAGCTTTAACAATTCCTGGACCATTATCCTCTATAGAAACGCAAAACCTTTCTTCCTGTAGTTGCTTTATCTTAACTTTTATTGTTGGAAGAACTTTCGCTTCCTGGCATGCATCAAGAGAATTGTCAACACCTTCTTTAATCGTCGTGAGCAATGCTTTTCTTGGATTATCAAAACCAAGCAGATGCCTGTTCTTTGTGAAGAATTCAGAAACTGAGATTGACTGCTGCTTCTTTGCCAACTCTTCCGCTATTGTCTTTGTCATTATTTTTGTAAAAATTGCAGGGGGGGTTAATAAAGATTTCTTTACTCGTGTAAAACAGACATCCTTTCTTCCAAGGTTTTATAAACAGGGCCGTGAGGAGCTCCGTTTAAAACATCCTGAACTGCGATTCTTGCAATATGAACATTTTCAATTTTTCCAATAACCCCAACTGTTTTTCCATAAATAGAAATATGAACATCACAAATCATTTCAATTGCCTTTCTGCATTTCCCATTTGTTCCGATTAACCTTGATTTCATCCTTGAGAGTTTCACTTTCGACTTTCCTGCAAACATTGTCATATCAATTAATTCAAAGCAATTATTCTCGTCGACAAGCATCAATGCAACTTCTGGGTTGAAACCTCTGCCAATAGATTTTACAATTTTCTCAGTATTGTAAACATCAAACGGATCATCTCCTTCAATTTCAACAATTCCTTCTTTCGATGAAACTTTTAATTTTGTCCTTGTTTTTCTTTCTATGAAGTATCTTGTTTTTCCTTTAACTCCAATAAGAACAGCGATCCTTGATTTTGGTATTCTAAGTTCCATTTAAAATTCTTCAACTTCTTCAAGCTTTTTTAGATACCCTTTTTTCTTCAGCCATTCAACCTGGCTTGGGCGATATTTAAATATTATATCTCCCTTATCATCTCCGCCCATCTCCCATGGCTCAACTAAAACCAAATCCCTTTCCCGAACCCATAATTTTCTTTTCAATCTTCCAGGGATTCTGCAGATTCTTGTTTTTTCATCCAAACACCGAACTCGCATCCTTGAAGCACCTAATCTTTGATTAACAACGCCAAGAGCCTGCCTCCCTCTAGGCAGCTTAACTCTGCTGATTTCATTCTGAATTTCTTCCTGCTGCTTCTGCAATTCTTTCTTCTTAGACATGAGATTATAATTTAAAACTTATTTTATAAAACTATTCTTTTAGCCTTACAAGCAAAGTAACCCTATAGATATCTTTCCCATCTTTTTTTCCAAACAATGTTGCTGAAATTTTTGTTTCGGCTTTGAATTCTTTTTTTATTTTTGGCAATATTGACTGCAGATAATTCTTTGAAGTGATATGCAAATCATAGCCGAATTTTTTTTCCTCTTCCATTGAAATAAACGTTTTTCCATCTGCTTCCACATCATTTTTTATGAATTTTAGAAGGTCTTTATTTTTCGGCCTTATCTGGATTATCGCCTCGAAATAATTTGACCCCTTTTTCTTGCATAGATTACATATAGTAATTTCCTTTATTATTTGCAGTGGATGATTTTCCTCTGCTTTCACACCATGAATAAAACCAGAAATAAAAACATCTACTTCCAATGAATTTTTTCCTAAAGATTTTTCAATTGAGCCTATTGAAACATTCTTGATTTTAGCTCCTTCATTCGACTTTAATCTTTTGAGGAGAAGCTTCTTCATTATCTCCCTGACATTAACTTCTTCATTTTCTGATAACTTCTTGTTCCACTTGTTTTTATCAAGATAGGACTTACATTTCTGGCATATCACGAGCCTCAAAGTTTTATACTCTTTTAATATCTGCAAATCCTCTGACAAGCAATTAGAGCACAGCCCTTTTATCAGCCTGATATTCTTTGTCTCGAGCTTTCCGCATTTTGGACAGAATTTGTTCATATTAAATTTAATATTTACCTCATCAATGCAATTGCTTGTGGTATTTTCTTTATCCTAATTATATTTTCCTCTTCAACCAGATTATTTTTCAATGCAAATCTTACTGATTCCTCCCCGACAATGTTCAGCGAGTCAGCTCCTTTAATGCTTTCAATGATTTCATGTTCGTTCATCTTTTCTCCTTTGTAGAAATGCCTTGAAACATCGAGCTGCAAATCCTCATCCTCAAATTTCTTGCCGATAAGATTGTCATCGCAAATAGAAACGATTTTTCTTTTTTCTGCCTTGTGAATTTTTACTAAGATCATCCTGAATACTCTGTTCTCGTTGTTGGATTCTCTTCTTTCTTCTTCCATGCATCCGTGATTTTTTCCAGAAACTCAATTTCTTTGCTTTTAATTTCGGGCCACTGCTTCAATATTTTTTTAATTTGAGCTGCTATATCCTTTTCCTGCATCAATTCTATTTTCAAATTTTCATGCAGCAAGATTGAAATCTCTTTGTAGAATTCAAATATCCTGCTCCTGTCTTGATCTAAAATGTTTTTCATCTCAATTAGCGAATGAAGTGTTTGAGGCGGAGCTGAAATTACTGGCTCGAGATAGTTCATAAAAAGATTTAATTTCGAAGTGATCACCCTGAGGAGAGCTTTTATTAAAATCCCAGAGCGATTTATTTCTATTGCTCGTATCTCAAACTCCTGATCAAGCAGTTCAAACTTTGGAAGTGAATATTTTTTTTCTAAAATGCCATATTCCTGCTTTAATTCCTCGTTCATCTTATCCTGCTTATCCCACTTATCCTGCTGGATGCTTTGCCCCGCATGCAGTACATTTTATTACTATTATATTGTTCTCTTTCAATAACTGAGTGTCTGGCTTTCCGCATTCCCTGCATAACACATAGATTTTAGCATATTTCTCTATTTTTTCATTTAATTGAGATGAGCTGATCTTCCTTCCTAGAATTAGCCTCCCCTCTTTTAAAATCCCTGGAGTTGCCAGCTCTCTTTGTATGAATTTCAACAAATGCTCTGGCTTCCTCCTGAACTGGTCTGCTATCTGCATGAAATTATTTATTATTGTTTTATTTCCCTCTACATGGCCTTTAGCCTGCGGCATCTCGAACCTCTCTTTATTTAGCACAGACTTTGGCATGCGCTTTATTCCCTCTTCCAGCATTTGTTCATAATTTTCCATATTCAGAGAATTAAATACCTTAACTGAAAGATGGTTTTTAAACCTTATTGTTAAACGTTAAATTGATTGTGACTTATAGTATCTTTATCCTATTCGGCTGAGGCTCATAAATCTCACCTAACTTTATCAATTCCTTTATCACTTGCACTGCTTCTGATTCCTGCATATTGGATTTTGAAATGACTTCATTTATATCTGCCCCGTTATCTGCATCCAATGATTTTATCAACTCCAGTATTTTTTCTCCTGACCTGTTTAAATACGGGCTTGATGCTTCTTTAGAAGGTTTTTTTTCATCGAAATCAAACTCCTTCTCCAACTCTTTCCTGCGGATCTTTATCCAAAGCGGATCTACTTTTCTTACTATCTCCAGCGCAAGAAACATTTGCTCATTGTATTTCCTAGGTTTTCCGATAATCAATACAGGGTCTCCAATGTTTATGCTGATTATTTTTTTTGTGTCCTCATTGAACACCTTTGCCTGCATAACTCCTGTTGAATCGTCCAAAGTCATCGTTGCCAATGAATCCGAAACCTGCTTGTCTATAACAACCGCAATTAAATTTATCCTTGAAACATGCCTTCCTTTTATCTCGAGATAATTCGGGTTCCAACCTTCCTGCTCAACATATTGGCTTTTTATTATTGCGGCTATCGGGACTTTGTATGCTACCTGCCTTTGAATTTGCGTTTGATTCTGCTGCTCCATTTTAAAGTTTTAAATTTATTTTTTACTTATATTTTTTCAATCATGTTTGCACTTGGCTGATAGATTGTGCCGTCCCTCTTTAATATTTCTATTGCTTCATTCACCTGCTCCTCTTCTATACCCTGCTCAGATGCTTCCATTATCAAATCATCAATCGGAATTCTTTTTCCTATTTTCTTCGTGAGCTCATTTATCAATGCCTGTATCTTCACAATCTTGCTCCTTTGCGACGTTGTTATCCCTGTTGAAATCCTGTCAATATCAATCTGTCCTGTTTCAGGATCAAAGCCGACCTGCATCAAGCAGCGCTTTAAAGTTTCAATTGCCATCTGAGAATCTTTTTTCGTGACTTTTTTTGAAAGCCTTACGCGGGCTGAGCCTTCTGCTAACCTTACCAATGCTTCTAACTGGCGAGCTGAAATCGGTATAGGTCTTAATTCCTGTTCTCCTAAACTAGGCAAATTTCTCAAACCAACATAAAAATTTTTAATCTCTTCAACAGCTTCTTTTGTCAGAACAGGCTTTATTTTCTGGCGAGCATAACAAATATATTTTTTCAGGAACGCTGGCGAAAATTCTGTCTTTATATCATCTGGTCTCTGCTGCAGATTCAGGACATGAGTTGCAACTTTATCATCGAATTCTCTTGATGGTATGTCCCTAATTGGGAATATCAGATCAAATCTATTTATTAATGTTGCAGGCATGTTTATCTGAGATGCTATTGGAAGATAAGGATCAAACCTTCCTAATTTAGGATTTGCTGCTGCCAACAAAGTTGTCTGGGCTTTCAAAGTAGCCTGTATATTCGCTTTCGCAATTGTAATTATCTGCTGCTCTAATGCCTGATGCAATGCAGAAATATCCTCTGGATTTATCTTATCCATTTCGTCTATCACGCAAAATCCGCCATTGGCAAGCACAAAAGCTCCTGCTTCTAATGCCCATCCACGCAAAAATTCGTCTTTAACTACTGTTGCAGTATTATGCACAACAATTCCATTAACTAAGAAGTTATGAGAATCCTTAACAGTGAGATCATATACATAATTATACTTTGGCTTTATTTCTTTCTTTTCTACTATTTTCTCCCATAATATGTCTGAATGAGCCAAGCTATTTATTTCTTCAAGATTATTTATATTTATTTTTTCCAATCTATCAGCGATTCTAGAGAGATTATGTCTGCTTATATTAAATGCCCCAGAGAAATAATTAGAAGTTTTATAGCCAATCATTTCTTTTGATGTGAGTTTATTAATTCTTCTCGTTTCTCTAAGTAAATTGTTTGCACCCGGGATTATATCCACATTCGTATTATAATGTCTAATTTTATTTATTATCCTGTCAAGTTTTTCTTTTTTGTATTCAATCTCGAATCCAATTTTATCCCTAAAATTAATAAGATTCTCTCTTCCATATAGTTTCAAAATATGTTTTTTTTTCTTTGAATTAACCCTCTCATTTGACCTCTGTTTTTTTGTTAGATATTTTGCCTGGATATTAAATCTGAGCAATAAAAGCTGTAATTTCTTAACGAATTTTTCACTTGTTGATGAGCATTCTATATAGTTTGATCCTTTTTCTCTTTCTACTGGTCCTCCATCTGAATCAAAATAGCCTTTTAGGAAACTTGCTACACCATCATGAGGTAAATTTAACAATATATTCGACATATCCAACTTATGAGATTTTGGAGAAAGAGGAATTCCTAATGAATTTAATATTTCGAATACTAATTTTGATGAAAACCTTCTTGATTCAGCTCTTTTTTCAGACCTCTCAGAAGAAATTCCCGTATTTATTCCAAAAAGCTTTTTTGACAAATCTGTAAACTTTTCTTGCGTTTTTATATCATTATTTGAAAGCCTTATTGTAACTGTGTATTCTCCGTCGCTGAGATCTCCATCTCCGGCTATCAGTCCTGCAAAATAGAGCAAATCTTTATTTAGGAATACTGGAAGTTTTATATTATGTCCATTATACAAAGAAAACTCTTTGATGTTTTGCGCTATCTCTTCTAATTTATAAGAAGATATTTCAACCAGCTTCTTTAAATCATTTAGGTTTACATTTCCTCTTCTATTTTCAGCTACCCATAAATGATAGAGTCTATGTTCACTTATTCCCAATATTTTTGCAAGTTCCCTCTTCGTGATTTCTTCTTTTTTGCATATATCCTCTATAAGTTTTTTAACATCGTTTTTTATTCCATGAATTATGGGGTTTGATTTTAATAAATCGACAACCAATTGACGATTATTGTTTTCAAATTCTAAATTTCTAGCGGCGGCGACATAATCTCCTGCAATAATTTCATTTGATTCTTTCCAAAAAGGAATTCCATCCTTAATCGCATAAAGTTTTGTATTTGGAGTTAATATTAAGCTTTTTCCATTTTGTGTTAATATTTCCACCATCTTTTCTGGAGTTTTAATTTTCCAGAATTGTTCTATATTTGTTGTTTTTATTTTTAGGTTTTTATCCAATGTAAACAACTTTTTTTCAGTTTTGGGATCTTGGGCTTGAATGATTCCTTCATCAAATATTTTTTCATTGTTTTTTAGCCTTTCTTCCACCAGATCTTTTATGGCATAACTCTTTCCCGGGTTTGTTAATGTTAAACTATCCGGAGCAACACACAGGCCGGCTGAGCTCGCTCCTTTTCCAGAAACCAGCCTTGCTTTAGGTGCTATTTTCGAGATGAATTGAAGAAGCTGTGACTTAGATACTCCTGGATCACCAATTAAAAGTACATGCATATCTCCTCTTCTTTTTGTTCCATCCGAATGTATTTTCTGAACTCCTCCCATTAATTGCAATACCAAGGCAGCTTTAATATCCTCATGACCATAAATCGAAGGCGCAATTGAAGATATCAATCTTTGATATACTCTTGGATCTTTTGACAATTCCAAAATTTCTTCCTCTTCTTTTTTTGTTATGTTTATTTCCTCAAATGTTTCTTCTATCGGCTCTATGAAATTTGATTCCATCACAAGATCAAAACGAGTTGATTGACCTCCTGTTCTTAATGGAATTGCAACTTCTTTTAATATTCCAATTATTTTTACTTTTGTTCCCGGCGTTGTTCTTCTTTCCATTTTTGGCTCTACCAAATCCCCTTTCAAGAAAACTGCCAATCTTTTTGGCTGCTCTCCGCCATCCAGAGATTCTGAGGACTCTTCAATTACGATTCTTTGAGCATCAACTAAATCCTTGCTGATTAACCTAAACCTCCCCCTTCTTCCACATGAGCAGCGAGATGGTTCCTTGAATTGAGTATCAATCTGAATTATTTGCATCGTATTACCGCAGGAAGGGCATTCAAATCTTGCAGAAGTAACTTGAGGGCGAACATCTGAAGTCTGTCTTACTAGTCCTTCAATGGAAATAAATTTGTCCAGATGAATTGATCTTATATCTCTAACTCTTAATGAATTTGTAGCTGGAAGATTATTAAAACGAACCCTAATAAACTGCGACGGCAGATCTAGATTCTCGATTGATAATTCTGCTGCTTTTAACAAATTTTCAGGGTCATCCAAGAGAGAATCTGCCAATTCAGGATCATGCACCAATAAATCCTTAAAATCAAAAACAGCTGATTTTTCTCCACGAGCAACTGCCTCATGAACACTCTCTTTATTGCTCTCAAAAAAATCCCTAAATCTTGTCAGCTGCTCAGAAGTTTCCAATTTACACCCCCAGAAATCGAGAAATACAAGATGTATATAAAGTTTTAGCAATTAAGATTACTTCTTTAATTTCCTCAAAACCTTAATCAGCTTATCAACTGCCTCATTCAACTTTGTTTCTGAACGAGTGCCTGTGCATACTATCTTTCCATTGCTAAAAAGCAGGAAAGTTGCCCTTGTTCCCGGCAATTTGTAAACCAAACCAGGGAATTGCTCTGGCTCATATTCCGTGTTTTCCAATTCCATTGCCAGCGAATTTAAATTCAAATCCATTCCTATAGAACCTGCTGCAACCATATTCTGCACCATAACTTTAGGAACTGTCTTAATTCTTATTTTTATTCTTGCCAAATTCTTGATAATTGCCTTGACTGACTCGCGAACTTTCTTCATCGACCTTGCACCTGTTGAAACAATCTTTCCAGAACTAAAAATTAAAGCAGATGTCCTTGGCTCCCTAATGCGCATAACTAATCCTGGGAACTGCTCTGGATTGTATTCTGTATTCGGCAAAGTCTCTGCCAGTTTTATCAATGGGATATCTTGGCCGAGAGAAGCAGAACAGACAATGTTGACAATCTTAATTTCCTTTTTCGCCATTATTTCACTTCCAAATCTTTATTTATAAAGGAAGAAAAGGTTTATAAAGGCTATGATGAAATTTGGAAGTGGTTAATTAAAAGTATATTTCAAATTCTTTATCTTTTATTTTTTCTTTTGAAGAAAATTTGAATGTTTTATTTGCTGAATTTGTAACTTCCACGCTTTGAGCATTAACTTTCTCTTTTAATTCTTCAATGAAATTCTTTAGAAAAGTTTCTTTTGTAGATACTGTCAATTTTATTTTGTCTTCTTTCTTTAGTTTTGCTTTCTTTCTTAGCTCTTGGATTCTCCTTGTCAACTCGCGAACATAACCCTCTCTTTCTAATTCTTCTGTCATCTTTGTATCCAAAGTGATTTCTCTTTTTCCAGATTTGAAAGTCACTTTCTTCACATTGACCTGCTTTTTGATTATATCTTCAAAATGAGCTAAAGATTTTGCATCTTCTAAAGTAATCAAAACATTTGGCAATGGCCATCTCACTCCAATCTTCGCTTGATCTCTTTGAGCTAGAATCTCCTGGATTATTTCTTTAGCTTCTTTCATATTTTTTTCCAGATCTTTATTGATTAATTTTTTATTTGATACTGGCCAGTTTTCCAAGAAAACAGATTCTTCTTTTCCATTCAAGTTTTGATATAATTTCTCTGCGATAAATGGGAGGAAAGGAGATAGTAATTTTATTCCGTCCAAAAATGAATTAAAAAGAACCGACTGCACTTCTTTGTTTTCCAGCTCATCCCTGATCAGCTGACCATATGTCCTAGACAAATCTTCTATTAAAAATTGTTTTATTTCTGAAATTGCTTGAGCTGGTTGAAGCCTTTCCAAATAATTCGTTACATTTTCTTTTGCAGACTCTCTCCTTGAGATTATCCAGCGAGATGCGATATTATCAGCTTCTCCTTTTTTTGAATTGCAATAAAGATTTACATAATTACCAAGATTCCAGATAACATCCAAATCTCTCTTAGCTTCTCTTGCTGCACCATATCCAAAATTCAAATTTACAGAAGGGTTTTGAAATGAATAAATCCAGCGCATTACATCAGCTCCCATTTTTTCAACAGCGTCATCAAACCAGATTGCATTGCCAGCTGACTTGTGCATTGGCTTTCCTTTCTCATCATAGACCTTTTCATACAAGAAGACCGATTTATATGGAGAAATATTTTTCAAAGTAGTTGACATGAACAGCATTGAGTAAAACCACAGCCTTATCTGCTCGCGCATCTCTGTTATAAAATCTGCCGGAAACCATTTGCCCCAATATTTTTTATCATGCATATAATTCAAAGTTGAAAATGGAACTATCCCAGCGTCGAGCCAGCAGTCACCTACTTCCAGAACTCTTGAAACTTCTTTTCTGCATTTTGGACATTTTATTTTTATTTCATCTATCCATGGCTTGTGCAATTCTTGAAGAGAATCAACTTTTTTCGGATTAATAGCTAATTTTTTCAATTCTTCCTTTGATCCGACTATCTCTGTATGCCCGCATTGGCATTCATAAAATGGGAGTGGCAATCCCCAATATCTCCTTCTTGAGATATTCCAGTCCCTCATGTTCTCAAGCCAATCAAGCATTAATTTTCCACCATGCTCTGGCTGCCAGAAAACTTCTTTTGCATTTTTTTTCATTAATGGCCTAATTTCATCAGAGGATATGAACCATTCTGAAACTAACCTAAAAACCAATTCTTCCTTGCAGCGCCAGCAATGCGGATAGCGATGTCGATAATTTTCTGCCTTGTATAAAAAATTATTTTTCTCCATGTCTTCTATAATTAATTTGTGAATTTTTCTGACATTTTTCCCTGTAAGCCAATCAAAGCCCTCAATGTAATCTCCATTCTCATCTATTGGGGAAATCTCTGGCAGGTTTTCTTTCTTTGCAAGAAGATTATCATCTTCTCCGCACCCAGGAGCTATATGGACGATTCCAGTTCCTTCCTCCTCGCTAACATCTTTCCATACAACAACTTTATGCTTTATGTTTTTAACAACTGGAAGATAATCAAATGGTCCTGCGTATTCCAAACCAATCAATTTATTTCCTTTTATTCTCTCTAAAATTTTATAATCATTTCCCAGAACTTTCCCCGCAACGTTCTCTGCTAAATAAAAAATATTTCCTGATTGCTCTGCTTTAACATACATCAATCCAGGATTAATTGCAGCTGCAACATTAGCAGGGAATGTCCAAGGAGTTGTACTCCATAATAACAAGAAATGGTTTTTTGTATTCTTAATGGGAACTTTAAAATAAACAGCCTCATGAACTTTGTCTTCATAAGTATCAACTAATTCATGCTGAGCTAATGAAGTGCCACAACGCAAGCACCAAGGCATAACATTTGTCCCTTTATACAACCATCCTTTTTTGTGGCACTCTTTCAGAAAATTCCAGATATGCTCTATATTGTAATCATCCATTGTGTAATAAGAATTATCCCAATCCATCCATTGCCCGAGCTTTATTGACTGCTCTGTCTGTATTTTTGAATATTTTTCAACTCTTTTTCTGCATGCTTTCGAGAATTTTTCTAATCCATATTCTTCAATTTCTCTTTTAGAATTTAATCCGAGGTCTTTTTCTACTTCAACTTCCACCCACAAGCCCTGGCAGTCAAAACCATTTTGAAAACGCTGATCAAAGCCCTGCATTGCCTTAAATCTCTGGAAAATATCTTTGTAAGTTCTACCCCATGCATGATGTACACCCATTGGATTGTTTGCGGTTATAGGACCATCGATGAATGAAAAAGGCTTCTTTCCGTCATTCTTTTTTCTTAATTTATTAAAGACTTTCTTCTTATTCCAGAAATTTAATATTTCTTTTTCGACTTCTTGAGGGTTATACATAATCAATATAATTAATAAGGATTTTAAAAGGTTTTCGTGGAGAATATAAATTTATTTAAAGCTATTATTTTGATTTTTGTGCATGCAAGACTCTTCAATATGGATAGAAAAATTCAGGCCGAGAAGATTTGATGACATTATAGGCCAAGAGATTATAGTGAAAAGAATAAAAGCTTTTGTTGAAAATAAAAACATTCCTCATCTGCTATTAGCTGGGCCACCTGGTGTTGGCAAGAGCACGATTGCTTTGGTGATTGCAAGGGAACTCTATGGAGAGAATTGGAGAGAAAATTTTCTTGAATTAAATGCTAGCGACGATCGCGGAATAAACGTTGTAAGGGAAAAAGTAAAAGACTTTGCCAGGACTAAATCCATCGGCAATGCTCTTTTCAAGATAATCTTGCTGGATGAAAGTGATTCTCTGACTAGAGATGCTCAGCAAGCTTTGAGAAGGACTATGGAGCAGTATTCAAATACATGCAGATTTATTTTGAGCTGCAATTATTCTTCGAGAATCTTAGACCCGATCCAGAGCAGGTGCACAATATTCAGATTTAAACCATTAGAGAAAGAAAGCATTAGCAAGATAATTGATAGAGTTTGTAAAGAAGAGAAATTAAAGGTTGATGACAAGTCAAGAGATGCTTTAATTTATATTGCTGAAGGAGATGCCAGAAGATTGGAAAATGTTATGCAGAGCTGCTCGATGATAAGCAATAAAATAACCGAAGAATTAGTTTATGAAATTGTGAGCTCAGCTCGTCCCAAAGAGATAAAAGAAATTCTGGAGCTGGCGATTGAAGGAAAGTTTTCAAATGCAAAAAACAAATTACTGGAAGTCATGCTAAAACACGGCTTGTCTGGGTTGGATATAATCAAACAAATTCAGCAAGAGATATGGAATTTAAAAATTGATGACAATAAAAAGATTGAGCTTACTGATAAATGCGGAGAAATTGAATTCAGAATGGTGGAAGGAAGCGATGAATTTGTTCAACTTGAAGCATTAATTGCAAGCTTTATGAAAAATGACAAACCATATTCCAAATAAATTAAATGAAATTATAGGACAAGATACTTCCAAGATATTAAAATGGTTTGAGAATCCTGGAAAGAAATCCTTGCTAATCCATGGCCCTACTGGTGTTGGAAAGACTTCAAGCGTTTATGCTCTTGCTAGAGAAAAAAATCTTGAAATTCTAGAATTAAATTCAGGTGACTTAAGAAATAAAGAGAGAATAAAAAACGTTATTGGAGAAGCTAGTTTGCAGCATAGCTTGTTTGGAAGGAAAAAATTAATCTTAATCGACGAGGTTGACGGAATTTCTGGAAGACATGATTATGGAGGATTAGCTGAACTAAATAAGATAATTGAAAATACAAAAAATAAAATAATACTTACTGCAAATGAAATATTCGATTCGAAATTCAGTATGTTAAGAAGAAAATGCGAGCTGCTTGAATTTAAGCACGTTGACTATCTTGATATTTTCAAGTTGCTTAAAAAAATATGTGATGGAAAAAAAGTGAAATATAATGAAATTATTTTGAAAAACATTGCGAGGAAAAACAATGGCGACGTAAGGGCTAGCTTGATTGACTTGAACATGAATATGATCGAGGATAAAATAAACGAAGTTGGAGATTTAAGAGAATATGCTCAGGACATAAATGAAGTACTAAGGATAATATTCAAGAGCAGAGATGTTGATGTCTTGATGAAAATTCTTTCAACCCTTGACGAGGATTTAGATGAAGTCTTTTTATGGATCGATGAGAATCTTGACAAGGAATATTCTGAAGATGATCTGATAAATGCGTATGACAAGCTTAGCAAAGCTGATGTCTATCGTGGGAGAATTTTGAGAAGGCAATATTACAGGTTTTTAGTCTATCAGAGCATTTTGATGAGCGCCGGAGTTGGATTGTCTAAGAAAGAAAAAAGAAACTTGTACATTTCATACCAAAGACCTTCAAGAATACTAAAAATGTGGATTGCAAACAACAGGAATGCTAAAAGGAAAAGCATTGCTGAGAAATTTGCAGGAAAAACGCACAGCTCGGTAAATAAAGCTTACAAAGAGTTTGACATTTTAGTTAACTTTTTAAAAGATGAAAAACTTGCTGAAGAACTAGAGTTAGATGATGATGAAACTGAATGGATAAGGAGGAATTTTTGATGAACATCGATGAAATAAAAGCGAATCAAGGAAAAATAAACGTTGAAGGCAAGATTGCTGAAAAAGACAAGCCTAGAGAATTTGACAAATTTGGGAAGAAAGGAAAGGTGTGCAATGCAGTCCTAAAGGATGATTCTGGCGAGATAAAATTGACTTTGTGGAATAATGAAGTTGATAAAGTAAACAAGGGAGACAAAGTTAAAATAACAAATGGGTATTGCAGCGAATATCAGGGAGAAAAGCAGTTAAGCGCTGGGAAATTTGGCAAGCTGGAAGTTATTGAAGACTAATCTTTTTAAAATATTTTTCCTCTACCAGACCTAAAAATGCGTCGACAAAATCAGCTCTAGCATTTAAGCCACTTTCCATCTTAACTTTATCGCAATATTCCATCATATGGAGAAGCAACTTATTTCCTTCCATATAATTAATAAATCCTTGTGCCAGAAATAATGGATGATACAAACTTGTTTTTATAATTTCGATGGTAATTTCCCCTTTTGATTTTCTTTCAGAATATATCAGAATCTTCTTTAATAATTCAGTATCTCCATCCAAAATAGTGTTTAAACTTTCAGGAAGATATACCGCACTTCTATCTCCAACTTTAATTTCTCTCCCATCCCTTCTTGAATCATGGTGAATTATTGTGTCTATTTCTTGTTGGGTCATTCCATCTAGAAATTTTTCTCCACTGTTTTCTCTTGTAATGAACATTTTTTTGGGAACTATAAAATCCCTCAGCCTATAAGCATCACTGCTCCTATCAACATTTTTAATCGCTGCCCAGAAATCTGCAACATTGTATAAAGAAGATGCTATTGACAGCTCCCTTAAGTCTTTTTGTAAAATCCCGGCTCGATTTGCTATAGCAACCGACCACAAACTTACTTTTAGGTTATGATCTAAACGACTTGGATTTGATGCAAGATATAAAAATACTACTGGATTTTCACATGCTGGAGCTATAAGGTTTTCATCTAATCCCCTAATAAGCTTTGGAGAACTCAACAGACTTTCAAGCCTTATGTGCTCTTGTGTTTTTCTGCTTAATGTTTCTTCTTCTACATTTATTTTTCTTAATAAATCACGTGCCTTGTCACTTATCTCTTTCATATTTTTTAATGCTCCTTCTCTATACCTCTTCGCTTTTGGCAAGACAACTTCAAGAGTCTCAACACCTTTTGTGAATTTTTCGAAAAAATTTTCCCTATCTTTATTTGTTTTAAAATAAAATACTTTAATAGGGTCTCTTAATCCTTTTCCATCTGCTCTTTGGATATTTTGAGATCTCTCTGGATCCTGAATCATCCTTTCCAAGTCTTCTAGAATCCCTTCTGTTACGTCTGCTGCTTCTTCAATTACTTGAGCGATACCACCATGAGTATATCCAATACTTTCTCCAAAAATAAATTTATCTCCTTTTCCAACTCTTGATCTCAGCTCATCAATTAAATATTCCCTTCTTTCCGGCAATTGCTCCAATAAGGTCATCTTATCCTAATATTTTTTATGCGCTTGTGATATATCACCTTTTTTAATTCAAAAAATATAATTCAGAAACTATATCTTCAAAGCATTTAATCTCTCAATTCTTTTAAAAGTTGGGGGATGAGTTAAAAATAAATTAATAAAAGACCTTCCTCTCCCCCTGAATGGATTTACAATGAACATGTGATTTGTTGAATCTGATCCAAACATCAATGGATGACTTTTGCTGCTTGCTTCCAATTTTTCCAATGCCTTTGCTAAAGGCTCTGCTTTTCTTATCAATCGTGCTCCTGTCTCATCCGCAATAAATTCTCTGCTTCTTGAGATTGCGAGCTGAATTAACATTGCTGCTATCGGTGCTAAAATTGCCAACAACAAAAGCCCAATAATATTAGTATTATTATTCTCATCCCGATTCATCCCGCCGAACATAGCTGCAAACTGCGCCATGTGCGCTAAATATGTTATAACTGAAGCGATTGTTGCTGCTATTGTTGCAATCAAGATATCCCGGTTCTTTACATGAGCTATTTCATGAGCTAAAACTCCTCTTAATTCCTCCTTGTTTAATAACTTTAATATTCCGCTTGTTACTGCTATTACTGATTTCCTAGGATTTGGTCCTGCTGCGAAGGCATTTGGCGCGTCTGATGGGACAATGTAAATTTTGGGTCTTGGAATGTCTGCTTCCCTGCAAATCTCATCTACAAGCCCATGCAACTCAGGATTTTCATTTTCAGAAATTTCTTTAGCTCGATACATTAAAAGAATTAATTTGTGAGAATAAAAATAACTAAACAGGTTTATTAAAACTGCGAAGAATAATGCAACGGTTAATCCCTGGGTTCCTCCAATTAATCTGCCTATAAGCAATAATAATCCAGACAATATGCCAAGGAACAAAACTGTCTTCAGCTGATTCTTTATCATAAACATGTTATAGAAAATAAGGTTTAAAAAGATAGCGATAGATTTATATAAAAGTTTTCCCAATAAAAAGCAAGAGGTGACAAATTGGCTAGCACTGAAATCTGGGTTACATCAATTTTGAGTATTGCATTTTCCATAGTTGCTGCTTACATTGCAATTGTATTTCTGCTGCCGATGGTAAGAGCACTAGTAAAAGAAATATTTGAAAACAGCCCTGCTATAAATGGATTCGTGTCGTTATTAATCGTTGTTGTTTACATCCTTCTATTCAAAAAAATCATAGAGATCTTATCTGCAATTCCTGCGGATGAAGGAGCTAAAAACATTGGAAGCTATCTTGCTGTGCTCCAGCCAGGTATAGAAATACTTGACCAGCTCATACCATTAATCGGATGGGTTCTGCTTGGAAGTCTGATTGGATTTGGATTGAGACGATATTTGAAGAAATAATTCATTGTGAAAAGATATTTAAGTTCTAAAATCATTGAACAGTAATGGCTTATGATATAATTATTGGAAGAAGTGAAGAAGATAAAAAGAATTTTGGAAAAGAAGCCGCTGTTTTTCTTGGAAAGACTTATGTTCAAATGGGCAGAGTAACTAGCCTGGCGAATAATATTTATCTCGATGTTGCAAGAAATCATACAATACTCATTTGCGGCAAAAAAGGATCTGGCAAAAGCTATTCAATGTCTGTAATGTGCGAATCTGTTTTAGATTTTCCTGAGAATATAAAAAACAACATGAGCATAATTATATTTGATACAATGGGGATATTCTGGACGATGAAATATCCGAACCAAAAAGATGAAGCCCTTCTTGAGGAATGGAATCTGCAAGCTAAAGGGTTTGACGTTGACTTGTTTGTACCCAAAGGATATTTTCAAGACTATAAAGACAAAGGAGTCCCTGCGGATTATGAATTTGCACTTCAGCCAAAACTGCTGAATGCTGGTGATTGGTGCAATGTCTTTGGAATTGATATCAATACTGATGATGGCGTCCTGATTTCGAGAATTATAAAAAGATTGAGCGGCGATTATTCAATGACAGACATCTTGAATGAGATCGAGGACGATGATAAATCCGAACAGAGAATAAAAGACAGAGTGCAAGGATTGTTTATTGCTGCAAACACTTGGGGTTTATTTGACGAGGAAGCTGTTGAGCTCAACAAGATTGCGGACAGAGGAAGAGTGAACATAATTGACCTCAGTGCCTACAGCCAAGTTTCGGGAAACTGGAGCATAAAATCTCTTGCAGCTGGAATTATCTGCAACAAATTACTAGCTGACAGGATTATTTACAGAAAAAAAGAAGAAGTGGAAACGATTGAAAAAGGATACAGCATTTTCAAGGAAGAAGAATATAAAAGCGAGCTGCCTTTGCTCTGGATATTTATTGATGAAGCTCATAATTTTTTATCAAAAGAAAAAATAACCCCTGCTACTGAATCATTGATTTCTTTATTGAGAGAGGGGAGACAACCTGGAATCAGCCTTGTGCTTGCAACACAGCAGCCAGCTAAAGTTCATGACGATGTTTTAACGCAGAGTGATATTGTGATTTGCCATCGCGTTACAGCGAAGCAGGATGTTGATGCATTAAATGCAATGATGCAGAGCTACATGGAAAAAGGCCTAACTGAAGCTATTAACGAACTACCAAAAGAAAAAGGAGCTGCTGTAATACTTGATGATGTTTCTGAAAGAGTTTATTCATTAAAAGTCAGGCCTAAATTCAGCTGGCATGGAGGAGAAGCTCCTGCTGCTGTAAAAAAGAAAAAAGGATTAGAGCTTGGCTTTTGAAACTTTTCTTTTTTTCTTTGAAGGTTTTGATTCTAATTTTTGGATGTCGTCTTCAATAACCTTTATCTCTTTTTTTATCGGCTTTTCATAAAATGGAAAAACTTTTATCAATCTTGGCAACCTTAAAAAGCGAGCAAACAATCTTGTCCTTGATAATTCTGCTCCTTCCCTAACTCCTTTCTGGAGTTCTGCCAATTCTCTCAAAGCCCTTTCTTCCTTTGCAATCTTCTCTGTCTCCAAACCAATGTGCAAGAATTTCTGGCCTTCGCTTAATTCAGGGCTCAATCTGAACAAAACAAAGACCTCTTCTACCAGCCTGAAAAATAAAAAAAACGGGAAGACTGCAATTATGTCGAGCCAGTACTTTTTCAAGAATAATTTTAAATTTCTAACCCTATTAAATTTAAATGCAAGATCAAAGGAGAAAAATAAGACGATTATAATATCCGACGTAACAATAAAATTATAATAATTGTGAGCCAGATCTTTGAAGAAAAATTCTATAGTCAAAACAATTGCCAACAATATAAGAAGATAAGGGATTATTCTATCTGTGAGATATTCTAATTTTTTAAGCAGTGGATGCATCCTCCTTAGAAACATTTTTATATATTTAAGGATTCTCTTTGGAAATGGGATTTTTTGAAACAATAAGAGGAATATTTAATCCAAAATATTATGAAAATATGTTTTCTTCTTTCTTGAACCAGCTGGGAGAGTATGCTGGAAGGGAAATTCCTAAAAAAATTTTAGATACGTTTATTGCAACCATTGACAGATATATCAAACTTTTTAGCGATGATGGTTTTGAGGACATTGCTTCTGATTTAGAAAGTTTTAAGGCCGTCCTTTTAAGAAACGGAAGATTTTCAAAATACCAGCTGAAACAGTTAAGGGGCATTCTTGTAGAGTTAGAATCTAAATAGAAAGTTTTATAAATTGTTTTTTACTTTAAAGTGGTAATATGAAACTGACAAATACATTGAAAACAATTGGCGTTGCTTCGCTAGGATTTTTGCCTTTGCAAGCCAATGCTAACGAGACTGAAGGATTTGTTTTTGGCAGTGCAACACTTCCATCAAGCGGGATACCAGGTCATTATAGAACAGGATATGGTATTGGGGTTGGGATGAGCATTCCTTTGAGAGATGAATATGCTGATAATAATAATTTTTACTTGAGATTTGCTGGAGAATATAATAAATTCAAAGGTGATGAGACCATTATTGAAGAAAGAAAACTTTTTAGAACTGAAAGAACAGAATATCCTGATTATGTAAATTCTTATGCTGCGGAAGCTGGCTTGACTTATGCTCCCACAAAAAAGGCTTATCTCTCAGGAGGATATGGCATCGGACAAGTTTCAGAAGTCAGCGGCATTGAAAGAACTGGTTCTAGAGATAACATCACCTTAAAGACTTCATCGGGAAGGACTGGACATGGTCCTTATGGATTAATTGGAGTTAGAGCAAGAAATTTCTATTTAGAATTCGGAGCTAAAAAACTTAAGTTCAAAGAAGGAGAAGATTTTTCTGGATTGTTTGCAAGACTTGGCATAACTTTTGGGACTAAATAGTAAAATCAACACATATCCTGAATTTTCTTGGTGAGTATTGGCCTGCTTTTACAACCCTTAGAATTTTTGGCTTGCAATGCTTCCTTATTTTTTCAATTGAAGCTGCTGGAATATTTTTTTCTTCCTGAAAATCATAGAAATGGATTATTCCTTTTTTACCTAATTTCTTAATTGCTAAATCCAAAAAAGATTCTGCATCTCTTGGAAGTGGCATGACAATTCTATCAAATTTCTTTTTAATTTTCGGCAGAACTTCTCTAACATCTCCTAAAAATAACTTCACATTATTTACCTTGTTCAATTTTAAATTCTCTTCTGCAAATTTATGGGCTGCAGGATTTATCTCAACTGCAAAAATTTCTTTTGCTTTTGAGAATTTTGCTATTTCAATTGGGTAAATACAGATTCCTGAGAACATTACCAAAACTGATTCATCTTTCTTAACCAAGTTTGCAATCCTTAATCTTTCACTTCCCAATCTTGGCGAGAAATAAGTTTTGTCTATATTTAATTTGAATATGCAATTATTTTCCTTATATAAAGTTGTCTTTGTTTTTTTACCAGCTAAAATCTTTGTTTTCTGCAGCCTGTATTTTCCATAATGAATTCCTATTTTGATTGCTACGGTTTCTATGTTTTTAAAATTCTTTAATAATTCCTGAGCTATTTTTTTTGAGCTCTTTGTCTTTTCCGAAAGTACTGCTATATTTCCAATAATGTCGAAAGAAGATGGCAGTTTCATAATTATTCGATAGATAAAACTCCTTTTCTGAAATTTATATTTACATTGAAATTCTTCAAGAAGCTTAAACCGAGCAAACCATCTACATAACTTTTGGAAGGTAAATCGTGTATGATAATGTTAACATTTTTTGCCTTTTCCCCAAGAGCTTTCATGCTATTCACTGTTAAAACTGGAGCAGCTTCTATTCCGCTAGCAGTTATAATTTGTATTCTTCTATGGGAGATTTCTGGTCTTAAATTCAAAACTTCTGCTAAATCCCAAGAGACCATTGTATAGGTAGCACCATTGTCTAATGCCATTTTAGGTCTTACTATCTTCTCTCCTACTCTTATCCCCACATAGAGAGAAATAATAGGGGCTTCTTTCTCAATGCATATAGTTCCCATTAGAATGCCACCGCATAACCTTTCTTTGGAATTTTTCCTGTATAGAAATGAGAAATATCTTTAGCCTTTGTTTTCTTCATGGTCGCATAAGTGTCGTCTCTATTTTTACTGTGGGCAATAACATCTCCTTCTGTGGGTTGACCTAAATTATCAGTTTGTCTGACTTCTATTAAAACCCATTCATCTTTATATTGCTGTTTTATCTCTTCGATTCTCATAAAAATAATATAAAGAGAAGAATATTTAAAACTTACCACAATGTTTATATACATTCTAAAGCAATTAAAAGAAAGGTGATTTGATGCTGAAAAAAAGAGGCTTTCTTCTTGTATTGTTTATTTTATTGAGTACAGGAATTCCTGCTCAGGGATTTGGATTTGATTTTCGATATGGCGGAAGCAGATCTGGATATGTTTCTTCCGGAGTTGCCGGCGCAATAACTTCTGCTCTTGACATTATTTTTGGCGGGGTTATCGGGCCAATATTTGATGCGATTGAATTCAATTTCTACGGTGCTACTAAACTAGCTTTATGGATAATCCTCTATCTGATATTTTCAAATATTTTCAAGAATTATTTTTCAAAGAAAGGAATACACAACAAGTTTTCAAAGATAATTGCGGCAATCATGGCATTGTTCTCTGTAGTTTTTATTCCTATAAACGTTCTCGATTTAGTCTTCAGGAACATGCTAGGAGGATTAGTTGGAATTTTATTATTAGCTGCTGTGATTGGATTTCCACTTTACTATTTATTCAAATGGAGTCGAGATAATAAAGATGATCGGGCTGTGAATTTAGTTTCAGCATTACTGTTCTTTCTCTTGATGATTGTCTTTTCGCAATTAAATAATCAATTTGTTTATGCATTTAGATACGGACTTGTACAGAGCATAACGAGCTTGGCTGTCTCTTTTGGAATTTTATTTGCATTAATAATGTGCATTCATCGGGCTTATCTTGGATTCAAAGGAATTGCTGGAAATATAAGCCCGACAGGAGCTGGCGCTCAACAAAGAATAGAAGATGATGGAAGCGGAGATGCAAAGGCAACTGCTGGAAGAGCTGAGCAAACAGCGCAACAAATGCAAGAAGAGTTAAGAAACTTAAGCAATGAACCTGCTCACCTAGCTTATGAGCTCGCAATAAATCCTAATGGATTAAATTTTATAAACAGACATTCAAATGGGATTTATACTGCTGTGCACTCAACACTTAGCGCTCTTCACAAAGTAAAGGGAAAAAATAAAAATAAAGCAACAACTTTTGCTAATAACTTAAATCAAGCGTTCAATAATTTACATACGGTCTTGAATGATTTAACTAGAAGAGCAAGCGGATGGACAACTCATGTCAATATTTGCAGACATCATTTTGGATCTCATTATGGAAGGAATGACTTTAATACATTCAATACCTGGTTTAGCACCCAATCAGCTCAACATAATTTCTTTAATGACCTAAGTCAAAGGCTTGATAATGTAGAATTAAGACTAGAAGATTTAATAAGTGTGCTTTCACAAATTCAATCACTATAATAAAGTTTATAAAGTAGTTAATATTTATAATATCATGGCAAAAAAGATGGTGAGTAAAAGCCCTAAAGATTTCTTAAGCCCATTTGGTAAATTAGGAATAAAAAATCCAATCAGCAGTGATAGATGGGAAATTAATACCATATTTTTCGGATTGCTTATAATTGTAACCTTAATTGGTCTTTTGAGCG
>Ga0209541_10002701_pt1 | contig 33270 bp, 29 predicted proteins | sample RifCSPlowO2_01_FD_184027 | JGI IMG/M metagenome (GOLD analysis project Ga0209541, IMG submission 184027) | Groundwater microbial communities from Rifle, Colorado - Rifle CSP2_plank lowO2_0.1 (SPAdes) (version 2) | ecosystem: Environmental > Aquatic > Deep subsurface > Groundwater | place...
GTGAAACTACACACAAACAATGAAGAAACTACTTCATTGTTGTGCAGAAAAGTGATAGTTTTCACTTTTCTTGCACTGGTGGAAAACTCATATTTTAGAACTTTGCAATTGAAATAATGAATTTTTCAAGTCCTCAATAGTTAATTTGAGCATTGCTAACTGGTGAGCATTCTAAGTTTTGAGGAATAGCATTTCTCTGTCTTTGATGTTCTTCAACTAATCTTTTCCATCTTCTCTCTGCTTTTACATAATCAATGGCAGATGTCCTATTGCAAGGAATTCCTTCTCTTTCCATAGTTTGTACGAACTTAATGGCCCGATGATATGCCTCCAGTCTAGAGGGGTGGGGATCTTTAAGTTTGAAATACTTGAAAATGGAAAGGGGCATATATTTAGAATCCCACCGTTCTTCCAATCCTCCACTTTCTTCTACAAAAGAATCTTTCCCCAATTCCCCTTCACCATAAAAATAAAAAACTGCTAAATCTACTTCATACAGATAATCTTTATGTTTCACAATAAAATCAAGCGTTTCTTGAAAATTGTCCTCATCCTCACCAGGATGGCCGGCAATCCAATAAGTTGAAGTACGTATCCCAGAACGTGCTAAACATTTTAATGCATTTGACTGCTGTTGAACAGTAATCCCTTTTTGCATCACTTTTAGAACTTTTGGTGATGAACTCTCCATACCTATTCTTACTCTATGCAAACCACCCTTAGCCCAGAGGTCAGTCATTTCTTGTTTTTCGCCATTGGTATCTATACGAAGATAACAATCAAATTCTATATTTATGCATTTTTCCAATAATAATTTAATGAAAGGAGTAAGAGAGTGATTATACAAAGCATCAGTAAAGAAAAATGAATTTATACCATAAGTTTTAATTAACGATTCGATGTGGTGAACAGTAATATGTGGTGAAGCTCTTCTAAAAACAGCCCATAGTTTTGTTTCAGAACAAAAAGAACACAAAAATGAACATCCTCTTGAGGCCCCTATTCCTAAATGAAAATATTTTCCCAAATTAAGATCGGAAAAATCTAAAGTGGGCAAGCAATCCATATCCATTTTTTTAATACCCAAATCAACTGCAGCTATATTTTTTTTCCCTTCATGTCCTTCTTCTAGATATTTTCTAAATACCTCTTCTCCTTCACCAAAAACTACTTTATCAACAAAGGGACATTTTTCAATCAACCGGGTCATGTTAGGAGAATTGGCATCAAAACCATTATATGGTCCAGGACCACCCAATAAGATTTTTACTTCAGGAGCATACTTTTTCACTTCACGCCCTAAAAAAAGCGCCGTTCCCAAAGTGCTACTAAGTACTGTAAAACCCACATACTCTGGTTTTATTTCTAAAAGTACTGGCACCAGTTCACGCAAAGCAACAAAATGATTTTCTAAAATAAGATTTAGTTGTTGAACTAAATCTTTAATTTCATGAGGAGAATATTTCTCCAAAAAAATCTTAAAATGGTCTAACAGCAGAAGCTCAACATACTCATCATATAATTCGGGTAAATCCTCTTTAAAAACAGCCGCATTCATATGGAAACCTAACAATTCCGCACCCAACCGAGGAATAAGACCACGATAAGGAACATATTTATTGATCAAACCAAAATATTCTTTCTGGGTATTATATACTTGTGAAAACTCATTAAGATTAACCGCCCGGACTACGTGCCCATACTGCTGAAGATACGATTTAAGCGAAACAATTCCCACAGGGGGAGCAATAACGTCCCAGAAAGTAGGCATTACTAACACTACCTTTTTGCCAACGTGACTGGTTGATATTTTTCCCTCTACTTTTTGTTCACACTCAGAAACAATCATAATATTATACCTCATCTAACCGGGTAATTACCTGAAAATGTAGGTTTAGTAAATTGTTGGTATATATAAAACTTTTGGCTAGGCTGTGTTACATGGATACTAATAATGTTTCTCCCAAAAAGCAAAGTCAAAGAAAACCGCCCACCACTGGTGCAGGAAATGAAGCAAGGACTTCATTTCAGCGCAGAAATGAGATGTTTTTCTCATTTCTTGCACTGGTGGAAAACCTATTTTATTCTTCAGGAAAAATACGTTTACCATTCTCTTGATTATAAATCTCTATTATTTGAACCGGACAGACCATAGCTGATTGTTTGAACTGTTCCAGCTCATCTTCATTAAAATCAAAAATCCATACTCCGGGACGTTGAGGATCTTCCCGTCCCCCCACTAAATCAGCCTTATTATCATTATTATTAATAACCCAGCGTTCAGGATAGAAAGCAACACAAGTAAAAGCACTAATACATTTCTCTTTGTAATATACCACCCTATATTTCTTTTCAATGTTAATATCACCCATAATTAACCCCCCCTTTAATTTCATTCCATATCTAATTATTTCACTTGTAAATACAAACTCTGGCCGGAGAACCATCCGAGCCTTTAACTCTTAATGGTAATACCACAATATTCCAACCAGTAAGTTCAGCTATTTTATCCAAATTAGCCACATATTCTACCATTACAATATTATTGCTTAAAATAATTTTATGAATTGGAGAATCCTTATCACTACATATCACTTCAGGTATATTAATTCTAGAGTCATCTGGAGAAGGAATATCCATGGCTATTAATTCTACCCCCTGACTAACTAAATATTCTGCAGCTTCAGTAGAGAAGAAGGGGTAATCTTTGTAAAATCGATCTGTTTTCCAATTTTTTCCCCAACCAAATTTAAAAAGCATTCGAGGAGTAATTTGAATTCTGCTTAACATTTCTATAGTAACCATTTCATTTTTGTTTAAATATGACAAATCTACAATAGTGACCGGACCAATTAATTTGTATAAAGAAATTTTATCGATACTTTTACCCCCTTTAATAAAGTGAAGAGGAGAATCAACATGTGTACCCGTATGGGTGCCCATTTCCAATTTTCTAGTCTCGCGGCCTTCTGTTTCATGCCTACCCAATTGAGTTATTTTTACCGGAATATGCCAATAAGCATCGAAAGTGGTCATTCCTTCTTCAATATCATAAGTCAAATCAATTATAGTATTCATTTTTAACCCCCACAACGATTCATATTTATTAAACATTTACTTTATTTTTATTAGATTTGAAATCAATAATTTCTATTAATTCTCCACATGGCCCTACCGCAAAAAGTATGTTCAATAACTTGTTATTGATTATTAACTCGCCAACTTCAATTACCGCGGCATTATGAGTAAGTAACACTTCTTTTTCTTTTTTAATATCAGTACTTAAAAAAGATAAACAACTTATCCCTTTATCATCTAAATGCGGATCTTTATTAATATTATCGGTTTCTTTTAGGTACAAATTAAATGTTTCAGTTCTGGGCAGGAGAGATTTTAGATGTAAAATTGCAAATTTCGTATCATCGTTTTCGTGGTTAATTTCGGGATATTTTTTAACTTCGAAACCCAATATCTTCCAAAATTGAATGCTCTTTTTAATATCTTCTGTGTTTACCATTAAGCAGTTCATTTTGATATTTTTGGTATTGTCTTCTAAAAAACAGAAGCCAGGAAAATTATCTATTTTCCCCGCATAATATGTTAAAGATCCTAACTTTATTGCTTTTTTATTTTTTAACAGATGTTCATCAACCTCTTCAAAGAGGGGTGTGAAATTAGAATTATTGGAGATCTTGCTATTCCAATTTAATAATTCAACACTAATACTATTTTTAGAGATATAATACCCTAAGTCGTGATAATCATTAAAAGAAGTAAATAATGGTTTCTTTATTGTTAAATTTTTTATATTCTTCTCAATAAAAATATTATGATAATTTAATTTATTCAATATTTTGCCATTTTCTTCGAAATTTTCGGAAGAAAAAACAAAATGGCTCACTTTTAAAATCATTTTTAATCTCCAGATATATTAAATATTTAAATATCTCTTCGGTTAAATTTTATCTTAAACTAAATTCATATTAAATCCTGCTCGCCGCCAGTATAACGATGGAAATCAAACTTGCTAAGATATACTTCTTCATTACTTTTAATCTTCATAGCAACTTCTTCGGCAATCTTTTCATCAAAATTAACTTTATCTATTTTGCACATTTCCATAATTAAAATTAAAGGATTGACTTTGTATTTAGCTGAATATTTTTGGATATGTGGAGTATAACTGGAATGAAAATCAGCATATCCAGATATTATGTCCAAAGGCATTTGTCCTTTTCTGGTTAAAAGTGGCTGAATTAATCTTTGCCCTATATCTAACACTTTAAGCAGATTGATATTTACTTCATAATTTTTTTTCTTGAGCAGCGAAACCAGAATTTCTGTTGATGCATTTCCCGCACTTCTTCCCAGTCCTTGCAGTGAAGAATCAACAAAACTGATTCCTAAATTAATAGCCTCCAGACTATTAGCAGTAGCTAAACCTAAATTATCATGTCCGTGGAAACCCAAAGGAATATTCGATACTTTTCTAATTGCTTCAAAATACTGTTTAATATTTTCCGGAAACATACCCCCGGCAGAATCAACAATATAAACTATGTCCGCGCCATATTTTTCAGATAATTTTACCTTTTCAGCAAAATATTCAGGAGATGCAGCATATGATTTCATATAATTAGCTGCAACAAACATGCCATATCCTTTAGCTTTTTTTATAAATGGTTCAGATTTTTCTACGTCAGTTATGTTTGTACCTATTCTGATAAAGTTCATGCCATGTTTAGCTGCTAGATCTATATCTTCTAATTCCGCTATTCCCGGAATACAAAACATACCCCATTTGGCTTTAATTAGAGACTCTTTTGCAGCAATCATATATTCCTCATCTGTTGCTGCTGCCTTACCTAATCCTTTAACACTGGCTCTTAGTCCAGCACCATGACCTATCTCGATATATTCTAACCCGGCTTGTTCTAATTCTTTACAAATTATAGCGGTATCAGAAGACGTAAATGAATAATTGATGGCATAACTGCCATCTCTAAGAGTAGTATCTAAAATGTTAATTTTCATGCTATCACCATTTTTATTGTATTATCACCAAGCTCACTGCTTTACTATTATCATGAGATAGCGAAAGTAAATGTTTTTTATTTTTATATTTAATATATGGTTTCGAACCTTCCATCTTTACTTGAATACTTTGATAATTGGGAATCTTTCTTTTAAAATTTATATTTGAAGCTTTTATGAAAGCCTCCTTAGCACAAAACCTTACTGCCAAATGTTGATAAGGATCAGATTTAGTAAGACAGTAGTCTAGCTCACTTTTGGTGAATAATCTTCGATAAAAAGCTTTATTTTGATCAAAGGGAGTATTCCTAAATCTAGATATATCCTCAATGTCCACTCCTATGCCTTTAATAGCCATACCGCTTAAACTACTAACTTCATTTAATAATCTTGTTAAATTAGGTTCATATTTACACTTATTTAGGGGTAGAAAGATGGACAGGGATAAAGATTAGATAGAATCAAAACTTAACATAAATAGCTCTAAAATACATAACCTTTATTAATCAATATCAAAACTATTTTATCATGGAACTGCTTAAAAATAAAAGAGTTTTGTTTATTTATGGTCACGGTGGCATGGAGAATTTGACCCTAAGCCTGTCTAAAGAATTTAAAAAAAGATGGAATACTGAATCTTGTTTTTTTGGTGGATCCAAAGGGGGGGACCAATTTCTAATCAAAAATGGGATACCTAGTGAGAATATTTATATTAATGAATATAGTGATTCCATTAAGAATTTCTCTCAACCAGATGTAGAATTCATTAAAAAAGCAGAAAAGAAGTATGATTTCAAAAGTTGGGATGTGTGGCAAATAAGTGCCCCTAGAAAAAAAAAAAGGCAGAAGTTCAGCGCAGAAAAAGTGCTCTATTGGATGGAATATTATCTTAAAGAAACTGAAAGATGTATACATCAATTTAAGCCAGATTATGTGGTTTTGTATGGTATAGCTAGTTTTTCGGGGGTAATACTCTATCAAATGCTGCTAAAACACAAGGTTAGAGTTTTAGAGATTATTAATTCTAGAATTCCTAATCGGTTTACTATTAATGATGATTTGGAAAACAAATGGCCTTTACTAGTTAAAGAGTATAACTTATTAAAAAAGAGAGATTTATCTACAGAAGAAATTGAAAAAGCAGAACGGTTTATCGCTGAGTTTCTGGAGAAAAAATTTAAACCTGACGGAGTGGGATATAAAGATTCATTTAAACAAAAAGTGTCAAAATATATTTCCTATGCTAAAACTCTAAGTTATAGGAAACAAATACCAGATCTTCGGCAATTTATATGGCCTTTTGCTAACAAGATATTGGACTTAACGGGAACTTTTGAAATGCCGGTCAATGGAGAAAAATTTGCTTATTTCCCTCTGCATGTTAATCCAGAAGCTTCAACCTCTTTTTATGGAAGGTGGTTTGTTAACCAATTAGCACTTATAGAAAATATAGCTAGAAGCTTGCCTTGTGATTACAAATTATATGTTAAAGAACATCCCTACAATTATTCCAGTAGACCTTTATATTTTCGTCGAGAAATTAAGAAATTTCCTAATGTTAGATTAATTTCTCCACACGCCAACGCAGTTGATATAATCAAAAGCTGCGATTTAGTTTTAACTATTACTGGCACAGCAGGATGGGAAGCAATAATGCTACAAAAGCCGATTATAACTTTTGGGGATGCTTATTATAACCTTTTTGAGGAAGTAATTAGATCAAAAGACTTAAGAGAATTACCTTCAATAATAGATCAGAAAATTGGCACCACCAATGATAAAATAAAAACATTAAAATTTATTAATGCTGTATTTAACTCTACGTTTAAAGGTATGGGAGTTATGCCCGGTAATTGTGGTAAATCTTTAGAAGCTCAGAATATATCTTTAATTGTTGATGGTATAGAAAAATATTTAAAACGTGTTGATTGATGATGAAAGACATAAAAAAATTTAAAGAAGAGGTTATAGAAGGTGATAGAATAATGTTAGTCCCTTTCTCTTTAAAACATTTAAATGCCCCAGAATATATCTCATGGCTTTGTGATTATGATACAGTAAAGTTCCTTAATCTTCCAGAATATTGGAAACCAATTCCATTTGAAAAAGTGGAAGCTTACGTTAAAAGCATGATTGCAAGTGAAAGTAATCTTTTCTTTGCCATTATAGCTAAAGATGAGAAAAAATGTATTGGGACATTTAAAATAGGGGGGATAGATTGGAATGCCATGAATGTTAATTTGGGAATTATGATTGGAGACAGTTCTTATTGGGGCAAAGGAATTGCCTCTGAAACGTTCTCTATAGCCATTAAATATTGTTTTGAACAAATGAATATGCATAAAATAATTGGTGGATGTATGGAACCAAACATAGGAATGAGAAAAGTGTTTGAAAAGTGCGGTTTTAAAGAAGAAGGTTGTTTTAAAGAACAGGATTTTTTAGAAGGAAAATGGTGGGATCATTATCATTATGGTCTTTTAAACCAAGAATACAACAAACAAAAGTCAAAATCATAAATACAAAGATAATAATTTAAAATAATTAAAAAAAAGAATTTTAAACTGTTAAAATTTATCTGTTCCTTTCCTGTTTAATTGTCTGAATAGTCTGCCGTAATATTTCCACTTGTTTTTTAGCTTCATCAAGATTTTCGTAGTTTGTCTTGAACTGCATTAATTTAGGCTGTAATTTCTCTGCTACGGGACATAAACCTGGTTTCCATTGCCTATAACGTCCTTTGTAAATTTCTGAATCTATAGGGAAAGTTTCACCTAAGAAGCGGCGATCTTGAAACAATGGTTCATTGTAAGTTAATCTCCATGCTCCGTAAAAAAAGTCTCCACCTAAAGCATAAAATTTCTCTCGGAATTCCTGCCAGGTACATCCAGCCTCCTCTGCTTCAAAACGACACACAAAAGTCCAATATGAATGGACATAATTGGGAGGAGTATATTGTGGAACTAACCAAGAGCATCCTTTAACTGCTTCTAAGAACATTTCTCCTATCTTCTTTCGTTTGTTTACTAATTCATCCATTCTTTCAGTTTGTTCTAAAGCAACTGCACCCTGTAATTCAGACATACGATAATTCCAACCTAAAAAATCATGACGTATTGAAGTTGGATCGCCTCGATCTTTCTTAGACATAACTCCGCCGGTTTTTCCAGTAAGAGTATGATAACCAAAACAAGCAAATTTACGTACGCCAGTTGCTAAAACTTCATCGTTAGTTACTACAATGCCCCCATCGCCGCTAGTTAAGTGCTTAGAAGCTTGGAAACTAAAACTAGCCATATGACCAATGCTACCAGTTAATCGATTATTACTCTCAGCTAGAAAACATTCAGCACTATCTTCAATAACTACCAAATTGTGTTTTTGAGCAATGGCCATAATAGCATCCATGTCTACCATTAAACCATAAAGATGGACAGGTATTATTGCTTTAGTGAGAGGAGTTATTCTTTCCTCAATACTCTTAGGATCAATATTAAATGTTCTTTCATCAATATCGGCAAAAACAGGAATAGCTCCTTGATGTAAAACACAAAAAGTAGTAGCAGCAGCAGTTAAAGGAGGAACAATGACTTCATCCCCTGGTTTTACACCTGCAGCAGCTAAGCATGAATGCATTGTTGCCGTTCCATTACAATGAGCAATAGCATATTTAATTCCCATTCTTTTTGCAAAAGCTTGCTCGAAACGCCCCGTCATTCCTACACCGGAAGAATTTCCAAAACCATACTCAACTACTTCTTTCAAATATTCCAAAGCTTTAGGTGATATTCGGTTAGGATGTGCCATTGTTAGTACCTCATTTTTCCTTTAATGAATTATATCTCTTTTGATTAAAATAAAGATCATAATTATTTTAGTTATAAATATTATTATTATCATAAACTATTAAAATTACCATGCTGTCCATCCACCATCAACTATTAAATTTGCGCCAGTCATGTATGCAGAAGCATCTGAAACTAAAAATAATAATGCTCCTTTAAAATCATCTTTTTGGGCCATTCTTTGCAAAGGTGTATTTGCACAATATTTTATTATAAATTCAGCATCTTGGTTATTCTCAACACCACCCGGGCTTAAAGTGTTAACTCTAATTCCTTTTCCAGCCCAATAAGTTGCTAAGTAGCGGGTTAAATTAATTACTGCACCTTTACTGGCAGCATAGACTGCAGGAGCATTAATTCCAGAACTTCCATAAATACTTTGATCTGTTCCTACAATTCCATAAATTGAACCGATGTTAACTATAATTCCTTTACCTTGCTTTACCATTTCATTTCCAATAATTTTAGAACATAAAAAAACTCCACGTAGGTTAACAGTCATTACTTGTTCCCAATCATCTAAAGGGTACTCTTCAAATTTCTTAAAAAAAGATTTTGGTTTAGCTACTGCATTATTAATCAAAATATCAATCCTTCCAAATTTTAATTTTATTTTTTCAACCATCTTCAAAACTGAGATCTCATCAGAAAGATCAACTTCAACACCAAATGCTTCAACACCATTACGATCAGTTATTTTTTTTGCTACAGGATCGCAAAGTTCTTGTTTGATGTCAGCAATAACTACATGTGCTCCGGCATCACTTAAAATTTCAGCGTGTTGTTGTCCCAGCATACCTGCTCCACCAGTAATGACCGCTACTTTTCCACGCAAATTAAATAATTGATCAATAGAATTATTCATAATTTTACTCCACTCTTTGTTTGATAATTATTCGCACCAGCTCTAATTGAGTTGGACCATCAATGTCAACCGCTCTATGGTTAGGAGTTATAGTAGCAAAACTATTTTCAGCAAACCACGTTTTATTTTTTTTCATGAAATCCCATTTGGCCACATAAACTAATCCATCCAATTGGAAATAAACAGGTAATTGCTGCCGGTTTTTCTTAGCCACATCTGGTTTGATAAAACCATTCATGGAATGATCCTGCGGAAGGGTATTCATCCAAAAAGGATGAGTGAAAGCTTCAGTTACTGTTACTACAGTATCCCCATCTTTTTCAACTAATTTTTCAATGGCTTTATCCACATCTTCCGCTATGCGTAAAGGCGAAGTTGGTTCTAATTTAATGATAATATCAAAAACGTCATGGTGCTGCTCTAACCAGTTAATCAAATGCTGGCAGGAATCCATTTCAACCGCAGTGTCTGAAGCTAATTCTAGCGGACGTAAATATGGAATCTCCGCCCCATACTTTTTGGAAATCTCAGCATATTCCGCCGAATCGGTAGAAACCATTACCCTATCAACATATTTGCTCTTCTTTCCTGCTTCAATGGAATACGCAATCAAAGGTTTGCCGCAAATATCAACAATATTCTTATCTATAATACTTTTAGACCCACTTCTCGCAGGGATGTATGCTAACACTCTTTTGCCGTTTATCATGAAAAATAAGTGTGATATACCCTTTTTAAATTTTCGGATACTTAGATCATAAATAAGTAGTAGTCAAAGAAAACTAACCACCACTTGTGAACACACCAGTGTAATTAGCAGATTAAACTAAGAATCCAGCACAATATTAAAAACCAGATCAAACTAATTTTATTTCTTAACGGGGTTTAATACTCCGTAGCTTGCTACGGTTTTCAATATATCCCAGTTAAGATTAAAAATGCCTCACTACTTGCTGTAGTTGGGATTTTTATTTCACCATATAAAAAATATCCTCAGCAGGATGCCTATACAGCCCTTCACCCAATCTCTTTTGATCCAGCACATGCCCTATAATACCAATGCTCCTAGAAAGTGCAAACAATCCATTCATATATCCAACTTCCACTATTTTATCCACTTCCTCACTTTTAAACTCTCCGCAGGAAGTAAGTACATCTAAAAACAACACTGCAATGCAGCCATCGACATTCAGAATTAAATTCTCTGCTTTCTTGGTCGTAATCTTCTCCACCTCTAAAGCGTAGTTAAGATAGGATGTAGCTGGAAAATGAGCCAGTGCAAATATCTTCAGCAACTCCACTCGTTTATCCGGATTACGAATAGACTTAATTCTATGTCCAATCCCTGGAATCAAAATACCTTTCCGCTTCATCTCTTCCACAAAATCATCCGGTGAAATTCTGTTATCACGGGCATCTTTAAAGTAACGACAGGCATCATCGATAGCTCCTCCAAATCGTGGTCCGATAGTTAATAGTCCACTGCAAAGAGAAGAGATAAGATCTTTTCCTGCCCTGCTGGCAACGATAGCATTATGCGCACCGCTTACTGCCGGGCCATGATCTGCACAGAGAACTACACTCATTTCTAAAAATTTGTTGAAGTACAGTGGAAGCTCTTTCTTAAACCATAACAAAGAAAGAATCTGCCCTAAAGAATAATGTTTCTCCATTAACTCACTCATAGGAATATTCCCATACCTTGGCTCATCACCTAAATCAGAAGAAATAGTACTGGTGATAGTGCTTGCCTTGCGAATTAATCCCTGCTTCAATGCTTCCTGATAATCGAGGGGAAGTGCTCGTGGTTCTACTTCTGGCCTAAGCACCACCTTTCCCGACTGCACCAGTCCTTGAAACACTTCTTTAATGGTTGATTCCAGTTCTTCAAAAGAATTGGGGACGATAATACCCCCATTTTTCAAGGCTGTATTTTTAGCCATAGCACTTTCCTGTTCTTTTCCTGCCCTCGCCCCGGCATGACCAAATTGTACCTCCCACGGAAATAAAGTAGCACAAGTGCCGGAAACCCACATAATGATAGGCTTAGTTAATGTTCCTTCTTGTTTTGCCTTGATAATATCATACTCATCCACACCGCCGAGTTCACTCATGCCCACAATTAACTTAATCTTCGGATTCTGTTCATAACGCAGCATATGAGATAATAAGGTAGATCCAGGATACACATCCCCACCGATGGCAATACCCTCATTGATCCCATCCGTAGCCCGGGAAATGATGTTGAACATCTCATTCATAATTCCTCCAGATTTAGAGACTAAACCCACACTTCCTGGACGATAAAGACTCGCACGAAGAATATTTTCCATTAACCCCCCAGCATAACCAATCCTAAATTTTCCGGCAACAATACCACCTACGGTTGATGGACCTATAATGACTTTTCCCCGCTCTGCAGCAAGAGCAATCAATTCTTTGGTTCTGTGTTCAGGAACTCCCTCTGCCACAATAACAACAGTAGTAATATTTTGCTCAAGAACTGCCTCACGAGATGATGCATATGCAGAACGAAAAGAAGCAAAATTGATTAAAACATCAGTGGCTGGAAATACTCTGGCTGCTTCTGCAATGGTTCCAAAAATGGGGATCAAAATTTCCTGTGCTCCAAAAAATACTTTATGAAATCCTGCACGTCCCGGATGAATAACTGCAGTAATACTGGGTAGTTCACGTTTACTCACATAATCAAAATCCAGCATCTGTTGAATCGGGTGTGCTTTCAAATTATAGAAAAAAGCAGTAGTATTCTCAGTAAATAAAATAGGTCTTGTACCTGAGTTTAAACTTGATTTTAAAGTTGATGAGTTCATCTGGTTTTCTCCCCGCCCCGGAGCTGTTGATCTACCCTTTCGACAATAAAAGTCAACGCAGTTTCCGGGCCATAGACTTCCATTGGTATTCTTAATTGTTTCCCCGTATGAGCTATTAGCTCTAAGCCTTTCTCATAATTAGGCCCCCCTCGACGGATATATATGGAAACTTTCCCCATTTTAAGTTTCTCCCTATACTTTTGCAATGCTCGATTGATGCCCAAAAAGGTTTTCTCCACATCGGTAAAATTGGCCACCGCTCCAGCAATTAACAATATTTTTCCCTGTGGATTAACTTCCCGAGTCATTAAATCTAAGATTGTTTTGGCATAATGATATGATTCTTCAGTGGTTGGATTACCACTATACTCCCCATAATTAGCAATCAGAGCATCATTCCCATATTTGACTAAAGCATCTAAAATTAAAATACTTGCTCCTCCTCCAGAAAGAATATTCCATATTTTTCCCTGCGAATTCAGAACCGTTAACTTAAGTGATGCTCCGCTATCTTTGTCTAAATCTGCAATATACTTTTCCTCGGGATAAGACTGTCGTCCAAATGGCTTTGGAAATGGCACATCACCCCATTTCTTACCAACTTCAAAAACAGCAAAATCATCCACATGGGCTACGGCATCTAAGATATGAACTGTTTCCATTTCATCTAAGGTAAATGGATTAATTTCCAAGTATGAAAAATGAAGTCCCCGATAGAGATTAAACAAAGCGGTCATAACAGAAATTATAATCCTTTGGGGGGGGGGGGGAAGATGATGAGAAAAATTCTGTTTAATAAATGGAATATCAACGACTTGTAAAGTAGGAATAAACAAGGAATGCACTTTACTCCAGCGCTCTTCAATATCTGCTCCTCCTTCGAGAGAAAAAGAGAGAATTTCCCCCTCGCGGTGCGAAACTATAGATAGATAATATTCTTCTTGATGTGGTATAAAAGGTTCTACTAAAAAATGTGTTAATTTGCCCTTCACTTTTCCAATCATCATCTCTTTATTTCCATGTCGATTCACAAATTCTTTAACTTGTGACAATGTTACATCAACCAAAACTAATCCGTACTGTTTTCGTTTTCCAAACAATTGATCCGGTTTTATGACCAATCTTTGCTGAGACAGCCAAGGATACTCTTTAACCAGAGAATCCCAATCACTTTCTAAAGTGACTAACAGTCCCCAAAAAGGTATAGAAATAGATCCATAATGGGGAATATTCTGTGAAATGATGCGTTTTGCATCAAATTCCCTAATTTTAACTCTGACCATTAGAAACAAAGTAGTAAAACCATTTAAATATGTTCTGGAATAGAAATACTATTTTTTAAGAAAATTTAATAAAAAATCCCAATCGCAACACAAGAAATACAACCGCGATTGTATTTCTGTGTAGAAATGAGATATTCTTCTCATTTCTTGCAGAGCTGCAGGGTATTTGATTAGTGTGATTTTTTAATCTTGCTTGGAATCGAATATGGTAGTAGAACTACGGGGTATTGATACCCAAGCAAGAAATAAATAATGGATTTCACCTCTTTTTAACCCCCTCGGCATCAGAAGAAAAATCAGATATTCATCTCTAATGGGGTAGACTCTAAATCAGTAAATATTCGTATTTTATTTCTAAGCATTCTTAAGCCTTTCATTTCGAAAAAACGGGAAAAATTCCTTAAAGATAAATCTGGTTTTCCCCCAGGATTTAAATAAGAATGACAAAAGGAAACATACTCTTTGGGACGATATACTTCTACTTTAAGAGAAGGATGATTTACTAACTCTGAATCATTTAAAACTATTGATAACACCTCTCCGGGACATTCAATAATTCGAGTGGATTCTTCATCTAAAGGATCTTTGCAGATCATTTCATTAGTCAAACTAATCGCTGGACCAATTATATCTGGAGAGTAATTTCTTAATTGTAACTCCTCCTCAACTACTTTAATTAATTCATTTTGAAGAGCAGTGATCAATTCTTTATTTTTATAAAATAAACCCATCCATAAAAAATTTAATTTTGCAAAATTATTCACTAATTCCTCAAAGTTCTCTTTTTGTCCATAAAATAAAATCATCTCTTCTGGTGTCTCAAACCATTCTTTCATAGACTGCTCTTTCATCGATTGAAAAGTTTCTTCCAGAAGGACATTTTTAGAGCAAGCTAATTGGTGTAATACCGCACCAGGATTTAATCCCCATTTTCGAACCACTTTTAAAAGGGGAGTAAACAAACCACAATTCCAGGTAAAGAAAATTAACCAGTGTAAGATTTTTAAATCATTTAATTCTTTCTCACTCATATCTATAGTGCTACGAACCGATTCTTCTAGTTCAAATACAGACTGGTTATCATAGCGACCATATGCTCCAAAAATAGGCCGATATTTGGTCTTAACCCCATATTTATTTCTAAAGTCTTCACTCTCGTAATCTGTACCAGGCAATAATCTAATATTACAGGTGATGATATAGTCAAATCCAAAATTAAAAGCACTCAAAATACTGTTGTAATGACTTTCTGCACTTTCTCCGGGAAGCCCAACTAATAGATCTGTAGAAATTTCCTTTTTAGAATCCTGATAATACTTAATACTTTTTTTCATATCATCCAATCTTATGAAAGCACGGCCGCTTTTTTTTAATACTTCTGGATCTGTAGATTGAAGAGCAATATACCCTTCTTTACCTTTAATTATTTTAGCAATTTCAACATTCCTAAAACTGGTATTCTTAGAATCATAGATTCCTACAACTACCGGATAGCCTTTTTTGTCCATTACTTCACGAATTTTTTTGGCAATGTCAATATCTCTTTCCAGAATTCCAAAATTACCATCACAAACCCACCATAAAACTTGACCTACTGAATTTTCTGCAATATAATCTATTTCTTGATATATCATTTCTAATGATCTTAAACGCATTTTTGAAAGCGTGTTGAGCCCCCAAGAACAATAAACACAACCAAAAGGACATCCCCTATTTGTTTCTAACAAGGGAATGATGTTAGGATCTTTAAGAAACTTATCCAATAATCCGGTTAGATAAGGGCTAGGAAGATTTATCTCTCTAGATTTTTCTGAAGAATTAATTGGTTCAAAAGAAAAGACATTATTGACAATACCGGCACAGCCCCGAGGAGGCAGCGGGGACTTATTTTTAATTAGTTCACCCACTAAATTGACAAATGGCTCTTCTCCTTCATGGATAATATAATAATCAACATAGCAATGCTCGTTTAGATATGCTTTTATCCCTTCTGGATCAGATCTAATCTGGGGACCACCTTGAATAGTAATAGCATTTTTATTTAAACGTTTAATCATTTTACAAAAGAGATGACTTAGACGAATATTCCAACTATAATTACTAAGAGCAAGAACGTCAGGGGGACCATTAATTAACGCTTGTTCCAAATCTTTGGGATATTTAAACAAAGTTATATCCACTTGTGAGCCATATTTTTCTTTGACATAAGCTCCAATAAAACCAATATTTAAAGGCATAACATAATTAGTTTTAACAGTATCATAAACTAAATCTGCTAAAAATATTCTCAAAACCATGTTATAACTAATTAATTAATCTATATTTATAACCTTTTCTATTATTATTCCCGTTTGGGTTAATACCCCGCAGCTTGCTGCGATTAAGAGCTTCATTTACTTCTTCCCATTCAAACCAAATATTCAAACTTCAATAAATCTTCTGATTTCATATCTCGTTTTAATACCCTACCAACAATGAAAGAAGCATATTTTGGTTCTATGCCTATTCCCGGTCTGCGAAAATCTAAATCACCCTCACTAATAACTTCTCCTTTCCTCATATCTTTAATAACAACAATGCTTCTTCTAAATAAAGCCCTCTTATCGCTTTCTTCTTTGGGAAGAACTCTTTGATAACTACCCAAAGATCTCCACACTTTCTTGGATTCTACAACAATCTGTTTCAAATCATCAGGATTTGCGGAAACTTTATGATCCCAACCGGGAAGGTTCTTGTCCAAGGTGAAATGCTTTTCAATAGTGCATGCTCCCTTTGCTGCTGCTGCCAAAGAAATAGTGCAACCAATAGTATGATCAGACCAACCAATAGGAAAAGGAAAAAAATCCCGCAGTAAGTCTAAATTATTCAAATTAATATTTTCATCACAAGGGGGATAAGTAGAAACACAATGCAATAACACTAGTTGATTGTTTCCTGCTCGAGTTATGGTTTCCACCGCTTCAATAATTTCCGAGAAAGAAGACATCCCAGTAGATAAGAAGAGGGGCTTTCCTTTTCTGGCAATATAATCTAAAAATGGTAGATTATTAACATCCATAGACGCAATTTTAATTATGGGCATGTTTAATTCATCTACGCAGAAATCAACTGCATTCTTATCCAAAGGAGTGCAGAAGAAAATTACCCCTTTTGTATCACAATATTCTTTTATTTGCTTCATCATCTCTTTAGAAGTCATATATTCCTGCATCTGCCTCTTTAGATCAGGATGAACAACTGTGAAAAAGTTCTTTAATGCCGGAGATTCAGCCATTAATTGCTGTCTTCTGGAATCATTTTCATAACATGCTTCCGAAAAAAGAGTAGTATCAAAAGATTGAAATTTAACTGCATCTGCACCACATTCCACCGCTTTATCGATCAGTTGTTTAGCTAAGTCTAAATTTCCATTATGATTAGAACCAATCTCAGCAATGATAAATGGTTCACCAAAGTTTTTAATCTCTTTATTTCCTATTCGAATAATGGCATTAGTTGTTTGATTTGTCATATTTTTATCCCTCCGGATTATATTAATTTTATCTTCTATCATAGAAATATCATGAAACTGCAATAAGTGATTAATTACTTCTTTCAATGCCCGAATTTGCTCCGGTCTCTGCATGTAATCGGTAACATCTAAATCTAAAGATATGGGGATGTGAGTGTATTTCTCGGATACTACAGAGCAAAGATCAAATAAATCTTTCCCTAAATCACCTCTTCCCACCGGATAACCCTCATAGAATTGTTGAGGTTTAAAACCATCTTTATTAGGGAACCAAGTCCCCCGATAATCTGCTAGTTGAATGTGAAAAATTTTATGAGAAAATTCCTGAATTTTTTTAAATGCTTCCACTATCGACAATTGTTCCTTAATCATCTCGGGATAGATACCTTTTAATCCCTCTCGGTTTATATTTTCTAATGTAGGCACTCCATATTTTCTCCACAGATAATTTATTTTTTCCTGAGAGATACCGTAATGAGAAGTGTCAAAGGCTAAACCAATATTAGGAGGAAGCTGTTGTAAGAAATTTTGAATTTGTTGAACCGTAATCAAAGAGGGATCAAAAGGTATTTCATTGAGCTCAGAAGTTACATTGCCTTTCAATGGAAAAGGCAAATTTTCCACCGCTATTTTTATTTTCACTTGAGATGCTATCTCTTTAAGATGGGTAATAATTACATCAAATACTTTCTCTTGAACATATTTATAATCAGTGAGAGAACCGCTCCATTCTTCGGGATCAAATACAGAATTACAATGAATAACTAAAACTTCTCCGCCAACTTGCTGAATAAATTCAGCTAAAGAAGTATAATATTTTACAGATTCAGAGCATAACAAATTCAATTGGGGATCTTTATTATGGGGAGAAATTGGCCCATGAAAAGTATTAACATATTCGTTGGGAATTTGTTTAACCGATGCTAGAAAATTCTTCCGAGATAAAGATAATGGGGGGAATGAAGGAGATAATGAATCAACTGAAGAGGAAATATCTATTAAATCTTTAGGACAAAGAATTTGTATCCCTTTTTTGAATGATAAATTATGAGATAAAGGGAAAGTTAAAACAGGCATATTTTCCTCTAATATTTCCACTACCCTCTTTACTTGCTCAGGAATCCACCCCGCAGCAGGAAGCTGAATAATTACCATCATTTATTCAGTGAGACCTTGATTTAAATAGATTGTGAATTTGTATTTAATATAAAGAGTTAAAGAAAACCGACCACCACTTGTGAACACACCAGCGGAATTAGCAGATTAAATAATTTCAAAAGACCATAATTCACTACCTTTTGAGTGTTGCTTAATTCAGACTAGTAATTAATAACATTTAAAAAGCCAACTTTGTCCTAAAAAAAGATGCGTTTTGAGGATTGGCAACCACCGGAAATTGTACATGGTAAATTAACTAAATGGAATTGGTTAGTACAAAATCCGGAAAACTTAATTTTAGGTAAAAAAACAGACATAGGTTCATTTACATATATAAATGCTAAATATGGCGTTGAAATTCAAGAGGAGGTACAAATAGGCAGCCATTGCTCCATTTATTCTATCTCAACTATTGATGACAAGCAAGCCAAAGTAACTATTAAAAAAAATGCCAGAATAGGTACGCACAGCACCATCATGCCCGGAGTAACTGTAGGAGAAAATACTATAATAGGAGCTCATTCATTTGTAAATAAAGATATTCCCGATAATGTTATTGCGTATGGAGTTCCAGTTAAAGTGGTCAAGTTAATTACTGAGTCTATATCAACTATACCTAAACATAATTTTATCCCTTTGGCTCGCCCTTATATAACCCAAGATGAAATAGAGATGGTTACTTCCACTCTTAAATCGGGCATTTTAAGTTTGGGAACTAAATTGAAAGAGTTTGAAGAATTGTTTGCCCAAACTATTGGCACAAATCATGCAGTAGCAGTTAACTCCGGAACTTCAGGGTTACATTTATGCATTCGAGCTTTAGGAATAAAAGAAGGGGATGAAGTGATTACTTCACCTTTCTCTTTCATTGCTTCCGCAAATTGTATTCTTTATGAAAAAGCTACACCCGTATTTGTAGATGTAAATGAAAATACTTTTAACATAGATCCTGAAAAAATTGAACGAGCTATTACCCCTAGAACCAAAGCCCTACTAATACCCCACATTTTTGGACAGAGCTGTAACATGACCAGAGTTATGGAAATTGCTCAAAAACATAACCTTAAAGTTATTGAAGATGCGTGTGAATCAATAAATGCTACGCATAATGGCAAAAAATTAGGAACTTTTGGTGACGCTGCAGTCTTTGCTTTCTATCCTAATAAACAAATGACTACGGGAGAAGGGGGCATGATAATAACTAACAATAAAGAGATTTATGAATACTGTAAAAGTGCAGCTAACCAAGGCAGAAGTGATAATATGCAGTGGTTAACCCATGATAAATTAGGATATAATTATCGCTTGGATGAAATGAGTGCTGCTTTAGGTGTAGCACAACTTAAGAAAATTGATTTACTTATTGGTAGAAGACAAGAAATAGTAAAAGCTTACAACAAAGAACTGGCTGAACTTCCAAATATTATTCTTCCAAAAGAGGCCCAGGGGAATATATCTTCCTGGTTTGTTTATCCGGTAAGAATAAAAGAAAAAAGAGATATGTTAATTCAAAAGCTTATAGAAAAAGGAGTGCAAAGCAAGGCTTATTTTTTCCCCTGCATTCATCTTCAGCCATTTTATCGAAAACAATTCAACTATTGGGAGGGGTCATATCCCATAGCTGAGAAATTAAGCAGGGAAACATTCATACTTCCACTATATATCGAATTAACCATAAAAGAAATTAATCAAGTGAAACAAGCGCTGCAAGAAAGTCTTGGTGAACTACAAAAATAAAATTGAAAATTAATATTAAATATAATTATAAAAGCTGAAAAATGAAAATAACTAAAATATATTCAAATTTATTAGGAAATAGGCCTGATTCAGTCTATGAAACATTCCATAACAAAGATATCTTTGTGACGGGGGGTTGTGGTTCTATTGGAAGTGAAATAGTAAAACAATTATTAAGATATAAACCAAAAAGAATTAGAATTTTTGATAATAACGAGTCCGGATTATTTTATCTTCAACAGGAATTACATTCTCCGATTATAAGAACATTGGTAGGAGATGTGAGAGACAAAGAAAGATTAAAATTAGCTGTTAGGGGAGCCGATATTATATTCCATGCAGCTGCATTGAAACATGTCCCTCTGTGTGAATATAATCCTTTTGAAGCAGTGTATACCAATGTAATTGGAACACAGAATTTAGTAGAAGTTGCCAGGGATGAAAAAGTAGATCGTTTAATTGCTATAAGCACAGATAAAGCAGTGAATCCCATTAATACTATGGGAGCAACTAAATTGCTCTCTGAAAAGTTAGTTCTTACCGGCCAGATGGGGGATAATTGCCGTACTAAATTTTCCTGTGTACGTTTTGGAAACGTACTTAATTCTGTGGGCTCCGTAATTCCTATATTCAAAAAACAAATTAAAAATGGCGGGCCAGTTACCATTACTTCTACAGAAATGGTTCGTTTTTTTATGTCCATGCCTGAAGCGGTAAATTTAGTTTTACGAGCGGCGCACTTAGCTAAAGGAGGAGAAGTATTCATTCTTAAAATGCAAAAAATTAAGATTGCGGATCTCGCAGAAGTAATGATTCAAAAAATGTCTCCAAAATATGGCTTTCAACCAAAAGATATACTCATTAAAATAATAGGAGTTAGGCCCGGAGAAAAAATGGATGAAAAACTAATTACTGATGAGGAAAAAGAATATTTGATTGATCTAGGAGATTTAGGAGTTATTCGGCCGCCAAGAACCTTACCGCATGAAATCATTCAACCAATAGTGAAAAAGAAAGTGAATCCTTTTGCTTTAGATAATAAGGAGTTGTTGACAAAAGAACAAATTAACCACATTTTGGATAAATATGACCTTTGGGGTTAATTTATTTTTGCAGTGTACAGGTAAATATTTGCCCTATCAATTGGCCATGAGAATAAAAATCTCTGAATGGAGTACATAACCTAACAACCTCCCATGCCGGACTGTTATTTGGTAGAGGCGGCCAGTGGAGTAATAATATCGTCCCACCGCTCTGTTTAATTCGTTCAGTTACTTTAGATACTGATAACCCAATTTCATTATCAGCAAACCCTTGAGTCTTAATTTGATCTTTATAGTCATGATCTAAAGCCCATTGAATCCCTTCATCATTAGTATAAACAGGATAGGATAGGTTATTTTCTTCAACATATTTAATCATGGACCATTGTACCGTACTTACATTAGGAGTAGTGGGATGAAATAGGTATTCAGAAACTAAAAATACGTTGTAAGCTAGTCCGACGGAAATAAAAATGAGGAAAAACGCGGTAGCCATACTTTCTTTTTTCCAACATAGCCAAAATCCCAACAAAGCCATAAAACTAATTACTAAAACCAAAAATAAGATTAAAAAGTTTATTCCAAAAGTTGGCCCAGATGCAGAGGTATAAGCAAACAGGAAATTGAGATTTAGATTCTTTAACTCACTGAGATATAGTTCCGGAAAGCGAGGGATATATTTGAAGGGAATTAAATTCAAAATGAAAAATAATGTAGTGAAAAATGTAAATAGAACCGAACCGATGATTACTTGCTTTTTGTTAAAGTTCATTTTAGCAATGAAATAGCCCCCTAATATTGTCAAAGCGGGGATAGTATTCATAAAATAACGATCCATAGCTCCATAAGGTAGCAAAAAAGAGTATGCTAAAAGAGGTACTGAAATCCAAGTGACCAACAATAAATTCTTACGATCCCATTTTAAGATTGAAAGGAGATAGAAACTAAATAGTAAAGGAGTTGACCATAACAAAAACATAGTTAAAGCGAGATAATAGAGGGGATGGCCAAACTTAGTGTCACTAAACCCACCAACCCACACAAAATTTAACCAATTTTCCGGAGAACTTATAATTCCTAATAAGATAAAAGAGAAGAATACAAATGCACCAGTTAAGTAAATTACAAAAAGATCTTTGAAAGCCTGACAAAAATTGAAATGACGATTGATTAAAGCATATATTGCTAGGGTAAAGATGAGGTAGCCAGGGTTGTATTTTATAATAGGTATCCCTAACCCTATCCCCGCCATGATTTGCCAAAACAGTTTGTTTTTGGAAGAAGTGACTCTCTCAGACTCCAGTAAGGAAAAAAATAAAAGAGTTATGGCAAAAGTGACTAAACTGCCTTCGACATCAAATTGTAATGAAGCCAAAGTAGGATAAAAAGAAATTAACATTAAAAGAGAAGCGAAAAATGCAGTTCTTTCTGAATAATGCCTTTTGGCAAAGAAATATACCAACAAAGTGGTAAGAATTCCAAATATCCATGGAACTAAGCGGAACACCCATATTTTGAATCCAAATAAAGCAATAAGAGGCATGTAAATCCAATTAAAAAAAATATGGGTGAAGTAATGAGTATTAAAACCAAATGAATTCAAGTGACTTAAAGTATATGCAAAATTTGCTTCATCATCGTACAAAGAAATATTTAAACCAATAAGACGTACAGAAAAGATAATTATTCCTAAGATAATCAGGAAAATCCATTTATTTTTTGTTATATAATTGTAATTAAAATTCATATTTTTCCTACTCAGAATTATTTTTTGATCCCATAACTTCCAACGCAATTCGCAACGCTTCCAAACCAACTTCACCACTTACCAACGGTCTTTCTCTAGTTTTAACACAATTCATAAAATCAGTGAGTTCTAAGAACAGAGGCTCAATCTGTTCAACACCGATTTGAGTTTTATTTGGAACTCCAAATTTGATCACATAATCGCCATATTCATCAGTTATTTCTTTAGTATAATTACTCTCATATATCACTAATTCTTGAGTTAAATAATTGAGTTCAGCATAACCCTTGCTTCCGGTAACACTTAAATTTCTAATCTTAATGGGAGTAATCCAGTTAACTTGAATAAAACCAGATCTATTTCCATATTTAAGAAATATTTCAGCATAATCTTCTCTTTTTTCGATCATGGCTTTACCAATATTGCCTGAAATGTGATCTACTTTACTTTCATAAAGATAATTGATAATATCAATATCATGAACTGCTAAATCTACTACCACATTAGCGTCACGTACTTGAATAGGAACTGCGCCAACTCTTCGGGCAATGATGGAGGTTACTTCGCCTAATTTTCCTTCTTTAATTATTTCTTTCAATCTTCGAACTGCGGGATTAAACCGTTCTACATGACCAACTTGCAGCAGCACCTTTTTTTCTTTAGCTTTGGCAATAATTTCATCGGCTTCTGCTACAGTGGCCGAGATGGGTTTTTCAATTAATATATCTAATCTTTGTTCAATACAATAGAGGGCAACTTCTTTGTGATATTTAGTAGGAACGACAATACTTACTGCTTCCACTTTTTCATTAGCAAGCATTAATTTATAATCATGATACGCTGCACAGGAAAATTTTCTGGCAGTGGCATTAGCTAAATCCTGATTTAAATCACACACCGCAACTAATCGTACATCAAGCATAGTAGCATAATTTCGAGCGTGATGTTTGCCCATATTTCCTAATCCAATTACGGCCACGTTAATCATTTTTAATTATTTTTAATCTCTGCACTATCTTCGCCATCTTTAAATGCTAAAGTAACCGCTTCAACTACTTTATTTAAATCTTCTTTAGTTAAACTAGGATGAATAGGAAGAGAAAGAACTTCCTCCGCTGCTTTTTCTGCATGAGAAAATGAAAGATAATTTAAATGAGGATAAGCTTGTTGTTTGTGTATAGGAATGGGATAAAATACGTTGGTACCAATTTCTTTGGTAGTTAGTTGCTGTAATAAAAGATCTCTGGTCAACTGGTTTTGTTTAGGCACTCTAATAGTATATTGATGAAAAACATGACCATCTACTAACTCTGGCACGATTATTTGTTGATGTAATCCATTTTGTTGGAATTTCTGATTCAAATACTTTGCATGTTCTATTCTCTTCTGATTAAACGCAGGCAACTTTTTCAGCTGTTCTAACCCAATTGCAGCAGAAATATCCGTCATGCGATAATTATATCCTAAATGAAGATGATGATATCTCTTTTCAGATCCATGAGAAATGATTCTTCGTAATTTTGCTGCAACTTCATCATCATTAGTAGTTATTATTCCGCCCTCTCCCGTAGTCATATTCTTAGTTGGATAAAAAGAGAAACAGCCCGTTCCAAATGAACCTACTTTTTGTGAACACGATTTTAGTATATTTGTTTTTTGTGAGTCTCCATTTGACACCACAAATTCAGCACCATGCGCTTGGCAGGCATCTTCAATTACCACCAAATTATGTTTCATGGCAATAGCCATTATTTTTTCCATATTGGCTGGACGGCCAAACAAATGTACTGGAAGAATAGCTTTTGTTTTAGGAGTTATGGCTGACTCAATTAATTCAGGATCAATGTTAAAACTATTTTTCTCGATATCTACAAATACGGGTGTAGCCCCAGCCATTACAATGGCATTGGCAGTAGCAATAAAAGAAAAAGGGGTAGTGATCACTTCATCATTTTTACCAATACCATACGCTAGAATTGCTGCATGCAACGCAGTAGTTCCATTAGAGGTAGCGATAGCATGTTTCACTCCAATGAACTGTGCAAAGGCTTTTTCAAAAGCAGCTACTTTTTCTCCTTGAGCCAATTTCCCCGACTCAAGAACCTCCAAAACCGCCCTCTTCTCCTCATCGCCCAGCAGTGGCTTTGCTATGGGAATCATGATTAAAATACCTTTAATTTGCTTTATAAAGTTTGTTTAACTAAGATACTGGTTAAGTTACTGGTTAAGTAATTAATTTACTCAAATTAATGTACTAATTAAATAATTAATTCGTAAGTGAAGTGTCAATAGGAAAAGAAGTGAAGAAAAGATAAGGGATAACAAGTAGGAAAATGAGTTAGAGTTAAAAGGTTAGAAATGATTGAATTGTTTTTTAAATATTTTCTGCAGGATATTTGTATATAAACTTAATCTCCACGTAACTCTTTTAACAATTTTTTTGTTTCTCGTTCATACCGAATCTGGAAGTACCATTCACTAAATGAGAAACGTTGGCTCCCATAGGAATAAAATTCTCCGTTCCATACAAAGGGGTAATCGTCCCATCGCCAGTCAAATAATGTTCATATTCTGTCCCTCTTCAAGGACCAGCAAAAACAATCAAAGCATAATCAACTAAAAGTGGCCGAACTACAATTGTTGAATTATCTTTAGTTACATCAGAAAGTCCCCGTACCATATATTTTGGATCATTCCAAGCTCCGGGATTTGCCTCAGTGTATTTAGCCCAAAAATCTTCAACTACGGTTTTCAAATCTCTTAAAACCTGAGGATGTTCACGAATTTCCATTCGAACTGATTCCGTTCCCGAGAAGCCCAATTCATCCAGAGCATGAAAGGTATATCCTTGGTGAATATTATCCCATAGTCCGGGGTTATTAATTAGAGGTTCGACCATTTTAAAATTCTAAGATTTAAATTAATGAGCACTACACTCTTCACACTTCTCTCCTACTTTCTTTCTTTCTTCCAACTTCATTCCACATTTACATACAAATCCATTCAATCTAGCTGGATTCCCATACACCAATCCAAAATCTGGAACGTCTTTCGTAACAACTGAACCTGCTCCCACCATAGCAAATTTGCCAATAGTAATGCCTGGAACTACTACTACTCTTGCTCCCAAAGAAGCACCTTCTTTAACTAATATCTTTCCTTCTTCCCAATCACTATTTCCTTTTAATGATCCATCTGGATTGATGGCTCGAGGATATTTATCGTTGGTAAGTACACAATGGGGACCAATAAAAACCCCATTCTCCAACATTGATCCGTGATACAATGAACAATTATTCTGGATTTTGCAATTAGCTCCAATTATCACATTTTGATCCACATAGACATTCTTAGCTAGAATACAATTATCACCTATAATAGCATTTTCACGTACTTGAGCATGGTGCCAAATATGAACATTAACCCCTATGACTGCTTTGGCAGAAACTTCAGCGGTGGAATGAATCATTTTTGCGGTGCCTCTTTAATCCTTTTAACTTCTTTAATTAGTTCAATTATTTTTGAACTAGCACCGGAGGAATAGGGGCTTTTCAGTTCTTTAATCTTTTGTAACTCTTTTTCATCCAGCAGCGTCTCAGCAGTATTAATAATCTTAGTAGCATTTACGCCTACCAATATATTCTTACCTACTTCAACTAAACGCACCCATTCTGTTTCATTTCTTAATACCAAACATGGCTTATTAAACACTAAAGCTTCTTCTTGAATTCCTCCACTGTCAGACATACAAAATCTGCAAGAAGAAAGCAAAGCTAAAAATGAGAGGTAACTTTGCGGTTCAATGAGTTTAATAGAGGGATTTAACTTTAAGTTATTTTGTTCTAAAATCTTTCTGGTTCGTGGATGTATGGGAAATACTACTTGAATTTTATCTGATATAGCATTCAAGCCATTTATCAACTCTTTCAAATTGACTAAATCATCTGTATTTTCAGCACGATGGATAGTCACTAAAACAAAAGGTTTAGCTTTTTCTAGAGGATCATTTTTTGGAGCAATTAGACCAAACTTTGACATAACCACATTAACATCAACAAATTCTTTATTACGTAAGCTAGCGTCAAAAGCAGTACTTCCTAAATGAAATATTTTTTCAGCAGGAATTCCTTCAACCTGTAAGTTACAAGTACTTTTATCATCAGGAGAAATTAAATAATTAGAAATATGGTCTGCTACCACCCTATTAATCTCTTCAGGCATATTGCGGTTAAAAGACCGACATCCCGCTTCGATGTGCATCAAAGGAAAATGTAATTTCACTGCTGCTAAACTTCCTGCCAGAACAGTATTGGTATCTCCCTGTACAATAACCAAATCTGGTTTTTCCTGCAATAAAACTTCTTCAATCTTCTCTAACATTAATCCCGTTTGCTTTCCAGCAGGATGAGAGCCAATACACAAAGGATAATCAGGTTTTCGTAGTTGTAACTCTTCAAAAAATATTTCATCCATATTATAATCATAATGCTGACCAGTATGAATTATTTTATGCTCAAATTCCCGGTCTAGAATAGGAATAAGTGGAGATAACTTGATAATCTCCGGCCTGGTTCCAAGGATAGTAATTATTTTCATACAAATCAATACTAAAATCAAGCACAGACAGTTATAAATCTAATGAAACTTTAGAACTATCAACTTTAAGTTGAACCGTTCTTAGCAAAAGATCCATTCCATCTCATTTTAATCACTTTAGGGATAAATTTAACATGACTCCATATTACTTTAAGTAACCTAATCTTAGAACTGCCAAAGACACGAACATGTAGTACCGTGGGATATTCAACTACTTTTTGTCCATTAGTTAAAGCGTGAATAAGTAATTCTGCCGTAGCCAAAAAATCATTGGAAGTGAAGTTAATGTTTTTCACCGCTTCTTTCTTTTGAACCCTAAATAAAGCAGTAAAAGTGTGTATTTTTGAACCAGTCAATATCCTATAAATTAAGGTGATGGATTTACTCAAAAATAAGCGATATTTAGGTACATTTTCCACCCCGCCCAATGGGTGATAAGGGGAAGCAGTTACAACACTGATATCATCTGTTAACATATCCAACATCGGAAATATTTCTTGAGGATCATAAGTACAATCACTATCCATGGTAATAATAACATCACCAGTAGCAGCAGAAAATCCCGTTCTTATGGCGGCCCCTAAATTTTGATTAACCTCATGTTTTAGAATTTGGGTGTATTTTCTTTGCCCAAAATACTGCTGTAATAGTTCTAAAGTATTATCTTTACTTCCGTCATCAACAAAAATGAGTTCTAATTCATAAGATTTAGAAAGTTTATCTAATATTGGATCTAACTGTTTTTGTAAATTGCTTATTCCTTCTTCCTCATTATAACAAGGGACAATAAGAGATAATTTCATAGTACCTTCACCGGGCGCTTTATTTATAAATATTTCCGGGATTTAGTAGGTTACTTGGAATAAGTAATAATTCTAAACATGTAGTATTATAATACCAATAAACAAAAGAACCACCCCTATTATTTTAGGTTTGTTTATTTCTTCTTTTAATACATATTTGGCCAAAAGAATGGCCCAAACATAACTGATTGAGGCAGTCAAATAAATAAAGGTTAATGGGGCCTGCTTGAGAGCATAGAGATAAAACAGAAAGGAAAAACCAGCCAAAAATACTGCACCGCCCAGCTTATAATTTTTAAAATTAATTGGCAATCCTGCACCCATTTTGAATAATAAAGTGCTAAAAGATCCAAAAATAGAGGAAATAAAAATAAGTATTAAAGCCATAGTGACGTTCATTTATGCCCGCCTCTACCAATAAATACTACTCCTACTCCGATAAAGATTATTCCAATCATTTTTTGAATAGTAATAACTTCTCCCAAAAAATAAACCGAAAGAATAGTCACTAAAATATATCCTGAAGCCATCAAAGGATAAACTACTGATAATTCACCTAATCTAAAAGCATAGATGAATAAAATTGCTCCAAAAAAGTATAATATTGCCCCAAAAACTAAAGGGACATTGTAAATTTGTTGAAAGGGGTTAATTATGGAAAAATCCGAGCTGGCCATTTTTAATAAAATTTGAGCAACAGATACTATCACTGTACAAATGAGTGCCAAAATAATTGCTTTGGTATTATCTTTCATGTTTTTGATAGTTTATTGTGATTATTTAATCTGTTTTGTACTAATTAAAGGTATTTGTCTACTTCCAGTTATTTAGTTTATTTCCTTTTGTTTCAGCATATAAACCTTGCGATTTGGAACAAGCTCTGACCAAGAAATCTATTTTTTTCTTATTAAAATTAGGATTATTAGGAATAAATAGTATCCTTCCCGATATTTTTGAGCCAGCCCAAGGGGGCAGGAATAAAAAGTGTTTTTTTACAGCTAAATCCCTCAGTTCTTCATTTGGAAAAATGATAGAGAGATAATTGTAGCTAGAATAAGCTTCTTCATTAATATTTTGTATGATTAGATTCTCGGGTAGTGTATTCTTCAGCTGCAGATAATTATCCTTTCGTTTAGTTATTTTATCTTTAATTTTAGGCAGTTGGCGTAAAGCTAAAAATGCTTCCAGCTCTGTACAATAGAAATGGGGAGACAAAGTATTAGCCAATTTTAAATCTACTTTCTTTTTCGCAAAATCGATGAGTAACTTAGAGAGAAAAAAAGCTTTAGTTTCGTAAAGTGAAGCCACCAACCTTTTAGGATAATCCGCCAAAGCAGGTTTTTGTCTGTTTCCATCTCTAATAAATTTAATCTTAGAGACATCATTATTAGTTAGCAGTGCTCCTCCGCCAATATTAACCATTTGTTTAGTCAAACTGTAAACAGTATAATCACCAAATGTGCCAGCTAATTTTCCATTAAATGAAGCACCTAAAGCGTGGGCTATATCTTCAATGAGAATCAGTTTATTTTTTTCACACAGAGCTTTAATTTCCATAATGCCGGTGGGATTTCCATACGTATGTACAAAAATAATGACTTTGGTATTTTTATTAATCTTCTTTTCAACCGATTCCTCTGAAAGATTAAAAGTGTGCGGATCAACTTCAACTTTAATCATGGTAGCACCCGCTTTCTCTATAGCCATTGGTAAACTATCACAAATGAAAGATTGAATGATAACTTCATCTTTCTGTTTCAATTTTAAGCTTAACAACAGAGTATACAAAGCATTCCTACAGGAACTAAACAAAACCGTATTCTTAACACCCAAATAGGTAGAAAGTTCCTGCTCCAATCGTTTTTTATATTTTTCCATGCCTTTCACTGTCATATCCACACTTTATCCCATACTTCTATTCATACACTCAGACAAACTGCCTAATCACATAAGGGCTGATTAGTTTAATCACTTTTTTGGGTAATAAACTCCATACTGTACCATATATCTTATATATTTTAAATGAACTTTTCAATGCTGGAATATTTTTTGGATCTTTAGAATAGAAGTAATAAGGAATTTCTTCTTTGCCAGAACACCATTTATCTTTGAATAAATACATGTTCCCATCATTCATTTCTCTAGTCGTTCCGCCAAAATCAAGCCTCTTATAACCATCTTTAATTCCGGAACGAATTACTTCCCAAATTAGTAAGTAATAGGGACACATGTGAGTATATTTATAATCAGCACCGGCAAAAGCATATTCAATTACTTCTTTGTCAAAAAATAAGAAAGCCGCAGCAATAGGCTTTCCTTCCAAGTAAGTAACCGATACTTTAGCTTTACACTTCAGCAGCGCTTCCTCAAACAAACCATAAGGCCAAGCAGGTACTCCCCTTCTCTTTCTAGTGTTTAAGTAAACATCATAGAAATCATCCAATCCTTTTTTTTCTTTTCCAATATACACTTTTAAGCCAAATTTTTGAGCTTTGCGAATATCATATCGAACACTTTTATCCAAAGATTGCATCATTTTTTCTTCATTTTCTTTAAAATCAAGATAAAAGTCGATAATTGGACTTTGCATAACCAACCCTTCAGCCACAGCATTTTTCAATTTCTTCTGCTGCCGAATTTCTAAAAATTTTCCCCCATGGGATAATTCCTTAGCTTTATCAAGTAAGGTTTTTTCACACTCCACATTTTCTCCTAAAACTCCCCCAAAAGGGAAGAAGGGTATGGAAACAAAACGCGTTCCTTCTACCAAACTAATAGCTTTGAATAAAGGCAAAATCCCACAAATAGAGTTAGGCTGTTGAATAGAATTTCCAGTATAATTTTTAACAGAAGTTCCGGGAGCAGAATCTTGCTTTGTGGCTATTAAATATAATGGAGTAAAACCAAAATACTTCTCCACCATTTCTTTTATTTCTAAACTATGTTCATACAATGAATCGGGATGATGCTGTAAAAAATCGTGATAGGCGGGATGATCCTTTTCAGTTAATATGCTAACATCATATTAACTGAAAAGGCACACAAATTGCTTAATAACATACGGACTAATTTTTTTAATAACCGATAAAGGTAATTTTTGCCAGATCTTACTAGCTACTTTAAGCAATACGATATTTTTATCATTACCATGCTTATTACCAGGGTTATTTCCATTATTATCACTACTATTATTATTGCTCCCATTATCCAATTTACTACTCTTTTTCTGGTTATTATAGTAAAAATAGGAATGAACCTTTTCTACTTTATCGCCCCATTTTCGTTTAAATTCATACAATCCCCCATCATTGGTTGCTAAAGTTGCTCCGCCAAAATTAAAAACTTGATAATCTTGAACACAAGCATCTTTAATTGCTTCCCATAAAATTAAGTGATATGGTTGTAAGTTTAACATTTCTTTATCATATGTTGCTCCAGCAAAAGCATAGCGAACTTCTTTTTGATAATAGATTAAAAAGATAGCCGCAATAGGTTTGTTATCTTTTTTGGTAATGTAAATCCTAACTTTCTCTCCAAAAGTATTAATTATATCCCGGAAATAATCATAAGGATAACCAGGAACCCCCCGATGTTTTCTCGTCTGTAAGAATAACTTAAAAAAATCATCTAATTCTGGATGGGAAGAACCACAATTCCAGGTTAAGCCACTATTTTGTGCTTTTTTGATACCCCAACGGACGCTGCTTTTAGGTAATTTTTTCCATATTTCTTCAATATTGTTTGTTAGTTGTAAAGAAAAATTAAAAACTGTACTAATTTTAGCGTAATCTCCATAATTTTTTTCATTTCTTTCACGAATTTCAACAAAAGAAGCTTTTTCTCTTAAGCATAATTCTTTAGCAAATGAAACCAGTTCTTCTTGTGCAGATTTGTTTTCAGCAATTATTCCCGTAGTTATAGAATAAGGAGTAGAAACAAACCTAGTGCCAAAAATACTTTTAGCTTTAAATAAGGGTAAAATACCTTCTATTTTACCGTTGAAATTTTTGTATACTAAGAAATAAGGAATAAAACCAAAATTGGCACTCATAACTTCTCGCCAGAGTAAAGTGTGCTCAAAAGCAACCGAAGACGAATGATTTTGTATAAAAGCTTCATATTCTGGTTCATCAGTTTTATTTAATTGTTCAACAGCCATCTTAGCTATTCCCCCCAATTCACATCATTCGTATAATTCATATAATTATTTATGAGTTATTTATCTTTAATTCGAGCATTAAAAGTTTTAGCTAATTCAATCGAAGTAACAAAGTCATGATGTTCAGTCATAATTTTTAACATTTTTCGGCATAAAGATATACGTCTTTCCAAAGACATACCCACCAAATGTCCTAACCGGGAATCAGAAATTACATCAGCGAGATCCGCTGCGTGAAGTTCATAATTAATCGGTAACCGAATTATTCTGGTTGCGAAGTATGTTGGCAGGAAGTACAACATACCAAATTTCAGTGCAAAAGTGGCATGAATCGGTATTTTAAAAAAAGGCATGGTAGTACAAGGTATTTCTAATAATGATGATTTTGAAGAAAAAAATTTTCCTTTTTTCCACTCTGACAACAAAGAAGGATAATAAGGTCTATTTGGAGCTAAAAACCAATGTAACTTTGGTCCGTGAGTTCTTTTTGTACTTCTAGTAAGAACACTATTTATTCTCATGATGATAGGATAAACAAAAGTGGGGATAACAGAAGAATCGTAAATATATCCTTTTTCTCTCAGAATTTGTTGAGTTTCAGGATCAACATCATATCCGGGAGATTTAAAACCCAATGGTTTTTTTCCGGTTATTG
>Ga0209541_10002702_pt1 | contig 33264 bp, 30 predicted proteins | sample RifCSPlowO2_01_FD_184027 | JGI IMG/M metagenome (GOLD analysis project Ga0209541, IMG submission 184027) | Groundwater microbial communities from Rifle, Colorado - Rifle CSP2_plank lowO2_0.1 (SPAdes) (version 2) | ecosystem: Environmental > Aquatic > Deep subsurface > Groundwater | place...
TCCAACTTGCTCTCCAAGATATGATGTAGGATTAAGAGATTGGAAAGCTGAAACTCTTTCAAGTTCGCAGTGCTATAAGGCAACTGCTTCAGATACTTATGATGTTACAATAATAGGAGATATAACTCCAACTTTAGCCAAGCCAAAATATCATTATGAAACAGGAGGGCAGAACTTCTCTCAAGAGCAGACAATAAACTTCCTTGGAAGTTCAGTAGATGATTGCGGAACAGCATTAACTTTGAATACTACACTTGCAGCAGCAGAAGTGCAATTCTACATGAGCGGTGCTGGTGATTATAATTGTACTGAAGGAATTGACCTTGTAGGAAGCAATGCATATTCATGCGACTTAGCAACAAGCATAAGCACAAATAAAGGATGGTATAATGCAAGCATCTTTACAAACAAAAGTAATTACTACAGCAATCTGATAGAAAAAACAGGAGATCCAGGAGTATTTTATATGGGTGCATTGAAAAGATTAGCAAGTCCTTATGTAACTCCTAACTCATCTGGATGGGGAGTTCCAAACTGGAACTTCTCAGTTGTGGCCAGTTCAGGAGACCCTGATGAGACTTATAATGTAGTTCTTTATGTCGGGACAACATGGCCTCCTACAACTGTATGCAATGAAACAACATCTCCTGCATGCTATAATCAAACATCAACTGAGTGTGTCGCTCCAGGCTGTACAAATACTTTAATGAATTGGTATGCTAATTTCAGCTGTGCGAATATTGGAACATGGTATTACAGATTTGGAATGGGCAACTATTATGAAGAAAACATAAAGTCAATAACAATTACAAGAAACGATGTTAATATAACTCATTTATCTGGAAATGGAAGTTCTGCAAGTCTTGTGAATCCAGCAATATTTAATTTAACTGCATATGATCTAACAAAAGATTCTAGTGAAATATCTAATCTACTTTACATAAAGTTTAATGTTACTACAAATGGAAATAGTTTTGCATATGCAGGAAGCAATTTAACAAATGCATCAGGAAATGTTATATTTTCTTTCTTGCCTACCATTGCTTATAGTTCAGGAGTGCAGAAATGGAATGCTTATGTTGATACAGCTGCAAGCACATGCTACAATCCATATTTAACTGAGAACTTTAGTGTGACTCTTAGCACAGAATACAACAATCCACCAGCTTACTATAATGAGACAATTAATGAAGTGACTTCTGGTTTGACTATGGGATGGGGCCAACAAACTAACTTCTCAATTTCAGTCAATGATACGGAAGGCAGCGATATAAATATCTCATTGCAAGTTAATACAAACGGAACTTATGTGCAGATAGCAAATGCAACATGTTTATCATGTTCAGCAAAGACACAATATAATTTCACATATGATAATTTTGCATGCTCGAATATAAATCCAACTTCATATTACAAGTTTGTGATTACCGATGGAGAAAGCAATGTTGAGACAACAGCACGCTTATTTGTAATCGAGAAAGATGACATAACATTTGAGCATGTTCTTGGAGATGGAAGCATTGCAAACAGATCTGGAGAACAGCTTGATGGATTTGAGCTGAGAGTGTTTGACAATGATAATAACACTTATATTATGAATAATACAAATATCACTTTCAGTGTTATGAGAGATTCTTCAACATGGGGAACAGGAGTTGTTGTTGCAACAAATGCATCAGGAAGCGCAATCTATAATTTTAATCCAACTTGCTCTCCAAGATATGATGTAGGATTAAGAGATTGGAAAGCTGAAACTCTTTCAAGTTCGCAGTGCTATAAGGCAACTGCTTCAGATACTTATGATGTTACAATAATAGGAGATATAACTGCTACAATTTCTTCGCCAAAGCGCCATTATGAAACTAATGGAAGGAATTATACACAAGAGGACATAATTGGATTTTTAGCAGATACTTATGATGACTGCGGGACTTCTCTTGGATTAAATACATCACTTGAAGCAGGGGAAATACAATTTTATATGAGTGGTACAAACACTTATAATTGCACTGAAGGAATGACATTAGTTGGGGCAAATGCTTATACTTGCGATCTTATTACAAGTTTCTCAACTACATATGGTTGGTACAACTTGAGTTTATTCACTAAAAAAGATAATTATTATGATAAAACTACATATAAAACTGCAGATCCAGGAGTATTTTATATGAATCCTGTTTCTGATATTCCTATTCAGACATCTCCAGAGAATAATTCTAATATATATGCAGAGCCTGTTGCTTTGGCTTGGACAATGGCAGCAATTCTTCCTGGAACAAATATGAGTTATTATGTTTATGGTGATGCTGTTGATGGCAGTACTTTCCTTAGCCATGTAACTGATACAGTTTATCTTTGGAGAGGTTTATCATCTGGAACATACTATTGGAAGGTCATGGCAAACGACGGAACCTATAATTCTTCATTCTCTCCAATGAAGCAATTTAATCTTAACTTGTGTGCTCCGGATACTACTTATGGCTATGCAGAGAATTATCCTATGAGTTATAATTCAACTACTGATACAATAACTGTAATTGGAAATTCAAGCTTTGGAAGTTCGATGAATCCTATAACACTTGAAAATATTTATCAATATGGAAGAGCTGTAAGAGGGACATGCGCAATGGCAAAACCTGCATCTGGAATTTATATTATATTATCTCAAATCGTAATTGGGAATACAACACAGGATGTTTATGTTCAAAGCAAGTCGGAATCAGTTTCATTTACTTCTGAAAATATGCCGGAGCTTACAGTAAATAAAAATGCGCATATGATATTCGGAGGGATATCCAACGATATTCCTCAAGAAGGTGTAAGCTTAAAATTCACTTCAAATCAGTCAAATGATATTTTATTAGATATTGCTGGAGGAGAATTGGCACTTTATGACTCCTATGTAACCGATGTCGGAATTAACTGGGGCAACTTTATTTACAGAGGAAATTGCGGTTCTGGAACAGGCTACTCAGATGATAATTCATCCATAACAATAAAGAAAACAATTTTTGATAGGGCAACAAGAGGACAATTCTTCTATACTAGCAATGTTATGCTTGATGATGTCAAATTCAATAGAGTTAACTCCTCTGCTGTTGCAGGCTACGGAATTGTTTCTGGCTGTAATCTACCTGCCCTGAATAATCTTCAGATATATCACAAAGAGCAGGAAAACGGCTCGGCTATAATGACGAGCATCGAAACTCCTGCCGGCACAGAGCTAGTTGTCCAAAACTCTATTTTGGGGTACAATACTTATGATGTCGTTGCAAGTGGCAGTGGTAGAGGGATAAGTTTAGTTAATACTCGGTGGGATAGAAAATATGGGTGGAATTTTAATGCAACAAATAGTTTATTGAATGGAACAACAGCAGTTAAAGAATCTTATGGATTCTTGCCAACAGTAACCGACAGCTCTGGAGCAGCATTAGCAAATACCACAATCGTGGCAATGAACATATTTGGAGATATTTATTTTGCTGCAACTACAGATTCTTCTGGAACACTAAGCGAGAAGTATATCCCTACCTGGCAGGCTGAGAAATCAACAGTAGAAGAAACAGTTACAGATTATAATCCTTATAGAGTATTAACAAAAAACTATGGAAAATCATTTACAACAGAAGCAAAGACATTTGCAGCCAGAACTGTTGAAACCAAGCAGTTAGTTACAAATATTTATTCATCTCTCTCAGAAGCACAGGTATTGGCATTGGATAAACTTGAGTACACTCCTCCTACAAAGGTTTCATATGGAGACGAGGTGCATAGCGGTTGGACAACAATAGGACAATTAGATAATTATCCAATTGACCAGTGCCAATATTTTGCATTGTTTGCAAATGGAACTAAATTAGTTGAAGGAAGCACAAATAATTATACTATTAATTATGCGACAGGAGCGATTAGCTTTAAGCAAAATATGGGCGGTTATGAAATTGATCCTGTTTATTATTATGGGGGAAGCCTGTCTGCAACTAATGGACTTACTGTTTCAAATGCTTATACTATGCAAAAGCTTTATGACTTTATGCAATACCAAACAGCAAGAAATAATCTATCTGAAGAATTAACAACCTCAAATGGAATTTTATACTCGTTCTGTATTGATTTAAATATGGGAAACGATACCTCTGCTGGAAGTATTAAAGATCCTGGAAAAACAATTGAATTTGAAGGAGGATATGATGCTCGTATGGGTGCTCAAGGAGGGCTTCTGGAATTAGCTGGAGTAACTACCGGAACGAGCGGATTAGTGCTGTATAGCAGTGTTGGTTCTAACTACAATCCAGGAAATACAGTTATTATCTCCGCCATAACAACAGATAATGGGGGAAATCTGATAAGTGCTCCAGTTAATACCACTGTAACCTACCCAAATGGCACTGCACTGCTTAATGGGTTAGCTACAGAAACAACTACTGGAAGGTATAATTTAACTTTTGTATTGCCTTCAACAAGCCCAGAAGGGACTTATGGTGCCAAATTAGATACTTCTTTGGGAACTAATACAGAAGCACATAACATACTGTCATTCACCGTTACAAACATATCCTCTGGAAGAGTATATCCTCCTACAATTGAATTATTGGCGTCCACACCAATCTCTGTTTTAACAACGGCTAGCGTTGGTGTTTTAGTAAAATCTGAGACAGGAATTTCTATAAACTGTAGTGGAAGTATGGGGATAACGATAAGAAACCTTGCTAATGGAAACTCTGTATATGAAGAGATGACTAACTTTGGAACAGGAATGTATAATTATTCTTGGACAACTCCTGATACGCCAAGTGTATTTTATGTGAGTGCATCCTGCCCTATATCTGGAATTAATTATACCGGATTCACACTAATCTCCACTCAGAGCATAGGAGCCACTGCAACAGTGAATTATAATCAAATTGCAGAATATGTATGGAATTATGCTTCTAGAAATCTTACTTACTATAACCAGAGTGTTGCTGAAAGTTTAGAGAACTGTTTGAAAGATGGGGCATGCTCTGGATGGTGGTTAAACACTACCTTGGCAAATATACACGCCCTTGTCAGTGAAATAAATGCTACAAGCTTGAACATCTATAATAACACACAAGAATTAATCAACTATCTTAATTGCTCTTCACAAAATGAAGTGTGCTTGAGACTTAATAACATTTTAGGAAATGCGACAGAAATTCAGAATATGGTTTGGGTATTAAATAATACGCACATACCTGATTTACGGGCATCGATAAGCAATATCTCTAATGATGTGCAGTGGATAACAAATGGAACAGGGACAAACAATACTCAAGTAATGAACGAATTAAACAATATGCAATCAAATATAACTTTTATTATGAATAATATGTTTTATCAAGGAAATGCTACTAATGCTTTCTTAGTCGATTATCTGTCAAGTGTTTATGCTGAACAAGGAAGTGTAGCTGAATTATGGATACTAACAAAAGATTTGCTTGGGAATGCTAAAACATTATCTGCAGCAGAATGCCAAATAGAAAAAGCAGGAGCGTTTGTGGAAAATGCAACCACTATAATTTCTAACGGAGGAGTTTATTCATATTGGGATATCTCTCAAGTTCAATCAACAGGAGTTCATTATTTCAACTGCACGCTAACAGGAAGCACACTTAATCTAAAAGTTCCGTTCTTTGTCGGAGGTGCAACAACTAATTTTGAAATCTCTTCTTTAGTGTCAGCATCTCCCAAATATCCAAATGAAAATGCAATAATAGAAGCTACATTTGCAACTAAAAATGGGAGTGTTGCACCAGATACAATTAATATGACTATCTTGAAACCAAATTATCTAACAGTTTGGTATACTGCAAACAAGAATGATTTTTCAAATAATAATGGTGTGTGGAGCTGGATACAGATGATTGAAGCAAGCCCTACAACAGGAACATATTATGCCCAAATGACTGCAACATATAATGGAACAAGTGATTCAAAAACAACACAATTCAGAATAGCAACAGGTGGACCATATAAAGTTTATTTGGACTGCCCAACAAGCTCTAATGTGGGGACGAATCTGGTGTGTAATATAATGATTCAAGATGAAGGTGAGGCTACTACTGAATCCACTTCAATAATTTGGGTAGATAGTGATAATGATGGAGTTTTAGATACTGGAGAACCTCAAACATCTTTCAGTAAAGAAACACAGCCATTCCAAAATATTAGCGAAACAATTACAATAAATGTTCCTTCCGCGCACACTACAGGAACTTTTGTAGTGAGAGCGGATACAGAATATCTTAATTCTGGACAACCGCATTCAACTGCGTCGGATTCTGTAACTCTTTCTGCTGCTTCTGGAAACGAAGGAAGTTCAGGCGGCGGGGGTGGTGGAGGCGGGGGCGGGTCTTCCAGTTCCCCAACAATAACAGGGAACATAATAAACCGGCCATTTAACATAATGGATATATTAATAAAAGTATATGAAGAGTCATTGATCGTGAAACCTGGAGGGAAGGTTACTGCGGAACTTACTTTTTACAACTTAGGTACAGATGAAATCAAGGATGTTAAATTTAATTATTGGGTGGAAGATGGAGATGGAAATAAGATAACTAAAGAGGTTGGTGAAACAGTGGCAGTTTATACAAAAATTCAGCAAGTGAAAAGAATTATCCTGCCAAAAGAAATGGAGGACGGGGTATATTACATATATACTAAAGCAAACTATGGCAATCAGACAGCAGAAGCTCGGGCCAGCTTCGAAGTAAGCGGCAAACAATCAATAGAAAGTTTTACTAAATTTAACTTTGTCCTGCTCTTTATGATTATAATTGTTATTTTAATAATATTGGTTGTTTATATCATATCACGAAAAATGGGAAGAATTGATATGAAAGAAGGGGGCAAAATGCCGGTCAGCAGAACAGTGGAATTGGGCATAACTGGTCTATGTTCTGCAGGATTAATTTGGCTGTTTGCCGCAACGTCTAAGGCAAATGTAAACATCTCTGGTTTTGCAATTAATAGTACTGCCGGCGAAAAATCAGGAAATATGACCTGGATTATAATATTAGCGGCAATATTTGTTTTATTATCAGTCCATCAGATATTATCATACTATAGAAAATACAGCAGTTACTCTGCAAGAAATAGGACTCAAAAACCAGTATTTCGAATAAAAATAACCCAAAAAATAAAAGAATTATTCGGACGATTTTCACATATGAAATTAAGAAATTCTGATAGATTAAATGATACAATTGGAATGAAAGTTTATAGTTCGGCAGGAATTAAAATCGGAAAGATTAAGGAAGTCATGCTGAAAGGGAATAAGATATATGGTTGGATTATCTCATTAGATAAGAAGATAATCAAAAACGTCAAGGCTAAAAATATTCTTGTCAAACACGAACATGTAACATCTTTAAAAGATATTTTAATAATAAATGAAAAAATAATTGAAAATCTGGAAAAGATTGGTCATGATAAATAATATAATCTACTCTTATGAATAGAGAATTGAAAAGCATAGAACATATATACCAATGCTTCTTATACCTGTTATTATTGGAGATAATATGTCATGGTTAGATAAAATAAAAAGCATTATGACTAAAGAGGAGAATGAAATTAAAAATGGAACTCCTACGAAAGCCATTAATTTTGATAATATTCCCCTGCTTTTGGAAGAAAAAACAAAAAAAATAAGCAAAAAGGAGGCTGAAATTAAAAGTTTGATAATCAGCAGGATAAAAGAATTAGGGGAAAATTTAGATAAAGGAATTAATGCTCTGAGAAATGTTGATTTAAATAAAAGAAAAGAGGAAGAGCGTTTAAAACTAATTGTTAAGGAAAATTCAAATCTGTATGCTTCTCTGATGCTCAGATTAAATTCGAAATTAATAGAAATCAGTGAAAATAAGGGAAAAAATGAAAGTAGTGAAACCGAAACAAAAATAATTTTAGAGAAAATAGTGGAAAACCTAAATGAATTTTATCGAGCCTCAATTACCCCATTTCAAAAAGGCACAATTTTAATTGGAAAAGAGATGGAAAATCTTAAAATGATGATAAAAGAATTTTCTGATGAAATAATCTTGATTGAAAGAGAAAACGAGTTTTTTTTCAAAGAATATGAATCGATAAATGCCTTGCACATTCTTTTCTCAGAATTAAAAGATTCGAAAAAACAGGAAGAAAGTTTAATATTGTTGTTAGAAGAGCAAAAAAGGAAAAGCTCTGAAATAGAAAATAACCATGAAAAAATAGAAAAGCAAATTGAAGACATCAAAAAAAGCAAAGATTATGAGATGGATATGAAAAAAAGAGAGAATAAAGAAATAGAAAAGAAAGAAATAGAAAGAAAAATCCGAGAGCTGAAAATGAATATAGATTTCAAAGAATTAGGCAAAAAATATCACTCTATTGAGAAAATGCATTGGATTATTAAAAAATATTCCAACAATTTTGCTTTAGCCTTAATAGAAGATAAAGAATTTGAATTTGAAAGGCTGTTGGTTGATGAAAATCAAAAGGAACTTATAAAGGTATTAAGAAACCAGTCAATTGAATTGAATAAGCAATTTTCAACGAAAAGTGAGGAAAAGATTAAATCTTTAGGAGAAGAACAAAAAAATATTAAAAACGAACTGGAAACTATAATGTCCGGTATTGATGTTATAAACAGAAGGAAAGATAAACTAATCAATAGAAAAGACAAACTCAAAGAGGAGATAAAATACATGGCTTCAATTGATTTTAAATAATGTTTAAATACCATAAAGGATGGAGATAATAATGGGTTATGTAATGGAACTAAGCTTCTGCGAGGTGTGCGGGAAAAAGATACCTACCGGTCAAAGATTCTGCGAAAAACACCTTGGAAGCAAAGAAAGAGAAAAAGAATTTTCTGAAGATAATAAAAAAGACTTGGATGACAAAGATGATGAAAGCGAGGATGAAGTCCTTGGAATTCTTTAAATTATTATAAATTATTTCTTAAAACTAGCAATAAGATTGGCGACTATCTCCTCCATCAGTAATTGAGTTACAGAGTCTAATGGACAAGACATTAATACAAAATAACTGTTAAAATTAGTCATGGGTGTCAAGATTGAAAACAGCACCAGTATCTTTCAAGGCTTTTACCAATTTATCTCCCAGAGAAAAAACTTCCTCTTTTGTCGGCTGTTTGTTCCAAATATATTCAAAATCAACACTTCCGAATGTGGTTTTGAATCCCAGGTCTTCGACTCTTCTTGCAATTTCCGCTACGCCAACTTCCTTTGTGCCAAAATACATTACAAGATATGTCTTCCAAGCCATACCTTATCTAAGAGATTTGATTTTATAAATCTTTTTTATCTCGCTTCTGTTAAGTTAACATCTTAAAATATCGTCGATATTCTAAGTTTTACGCATAGCCAAATCTTGCATAAAATATATAAACCCAAAGAGCCTGAATTTTTTATGGAACAGCGTGGCTGGGTTAATCATGGAATGAAAAGAACAATTAAGTTAGCCAGTTGCGTCTTTACTTCTCCGATTTATTGCAAGTAATAACAGGATAAACCTCCTGGATCTTGCACTTCTTCAACATGACAATACAAAAAGATTCTCAGGCACTTGAACTCTCGTTTGATGTAGTAAGACAGGGTTTCAGAAGCTATCTTCTTGACAAAAAGATGGACGCTCTGTTGAAAGGAGCCATCATTCCTGATGATTTAATATCTGAAATAGAGTCTTTTAGTGAGAGAAATGCCGTCGTGGAATTGGAAAATAATGAAAAGATATGCTGCCCTCAATGCCTAAAGGCTTATGCATTGTCAAAAGCAAGAGAGCTTGGACTTCCCAGAAATGCTATGGAAGAAATAGGCAGGATGATTAAAGGCATAGTTGGACATATTGCGGGACGAGACGCATATTTCTTAGATCAAGATAATCTGAGAAAGTTATAAGAGATAAGAGAATAAGATTATATCCAAAAAAGAGAAAAAAAATAATTATTTATTGTAGTTTTTACTTTATTACCTGTTAATTGTTGAAATATAATTTATAATATTATCTTATCAATTTTTATATTGTTAAAATATAATTCTTAATATGGTCTTATTAGTTTATGTCATTAAATTTAGAGTAGTTTTATGTTATAGACTCATGCTAAAACAAACCTATCCGGAAAGCTTGTTCCTGTTCATAAATCGGTTAATGAATTCGCTATGAGCTGAATGGTCTTTTATCATTGAAATGGTCCAATAGTCACCTTTTCTTTCAACTTTAATGTCTTTCATCGCCTGATTTCTTATTTTTTCAGAGATAAGAGCTTCTTCCTTCGCAATCTCTGCAATCTTTCTTGCCGTTTGTATCGTATTTCCTATTTGGCTGAACTTGAACTTGCCTTGGATTCTTTCAACAATTAACTCCCCTATATTAGCTCCAATTCCATAACTTATCTTTTGAGTATATTTCTTATTATGTTCGGTTAGCAGAGAGTCAATGCTCTTTACTAGCTTTGCCCCTGTTAATGCCAGCTCTTCCTTTGCAGTTGATTTAGGAATTACCATTATTCTGAATTCGTTCTGCTCATAAACTGAAGCTTTCAATTCACGGGCTTTTGCCAATGCAAGGGAGATTGATTCCATTGCATTTGATTTTGATTCTTTTATTGTTTCTAAATTTCTGATCTTCAATGCAATAACCAAACAATCCTGCTTATCACCTTGATTTATTGATGATGCAATGACTGCATTTGGCGAAGTTGATTTGCCTGATGAACCTGATGTTGGTTGAGTTGAAGGAACATTGGAAGAGACCTTTATTGGAGAGGCAAAACTTGCAGGGGAACTTCCTTTATATGCTGGACTTCTTGTCTTTCTGTAATATCTGAAGACAATCCAGGCAAGAACAAGAATCAAAGCAATCCAGAATCCTATTGCATACCTGCTTCCTGCTATCTCCTTCAAACTTTGAGCATCTATTGCCCTTCCTGTTAAATATGCTTTCCCCAGTGATTCTGTTGTTTCTCCAGTGTTAACTTTTATTTCATACTCTCCTTCTGGAGCAGAGAGTTTGAACTGGGCGACTCCAGCTAAAGGAATATCCAAATCCTGCTTAAGAGTTTTATTTTCCCCTATCAGAATGTCAATTGTCTTCCTGTATGGAACATTTCCATTGTTTTGAATGTACAATGTATCATTAACTAAAGAGAAAGATGCGCTTGCAAGTTCTTCTATTGCAAATAATCTCTGAGAAGTTAAGTTTTCTATGGTAACATCTAATGTCCAAATTCCTGCAGTAGAATCAGCTTGTGTTGCAAAAGAGCCAGACTCGCCTGACTTCAATATCTTTGATTCTGCAATCGATTTGTCTGGTTTAGTTATTATCAAAGTGATATCTTTATCAGGGATATTTTCTCCGGACTGGTCTGCTAGTGATATGGAATAAGTTAATTCCTGCCCCGGCTTTATTTGCTGTAGATTTGTTGCTATCTCTAATTCAGTTGCTATCTGATTTATATTAAAAGTCAGGGATGAGCTTCCTGAATTGGTTGTTTCATTGAATTCATCTTTTTCATAGACTTCCAAGCCTAAAATATATGATTTGGCTTTTGCATTCTTTGGGATATCAAAAGTAATAGCAAATTCCCCTGAAGCGACTGGCTGTTCAATATCTATTCCCAGTTCAGAAAGGGCTACATGAACAAATCCTTCTAAGGGAGCATTATTTTTCTTTATGGCTGTCCCATCAATGCTTATTGTTTCTCCGGGATTGAATTCTGTTACATTCACGTTTGAACTGATAATTACTTCATTTGTTATCTCGAAGGGATTTGAAGTTGCAACGTCAGTAGAATATTCTCCCTTGATTATGCACTGACCTTTTAGATTGCTTATCAAAGATTGCTCTAATTTTGCTTCTATTGTCAGTGTTTTTTGTTCACCTGAAAGTATTTTATATGGGGCTCGAAAGATTTCAACATCATTGGAATTGCTTGGGCAGGATAACTTCGTTGAAAAGAAGGAATTTGTTGTTGATGACTGACTTATGGTTGCGGTTATTGAAAAATCATCTCCTAAATTGTAAATAGTTGATGTTTGATTATCAAAAGTTATAGATGCTGATATTAAAGGCATTGCTAAAACCAAAATCAAGGCAAAAACTAGTAAAACTGACATTATACCTCTCTTTTTCATGTTCCCTGATAAGAAAGATAATATTTAAAGTTTATTGGGCTCAATAAACTAGCTCTAAACATTGGTAATCTAATAATTTATAAATACCTTTTATCTTTAATATGCATGAAAAAAGAAGCTGTTGTAACGCCTTGGGAAGTTTCTGGCGATATTGATTATGACAAGCTAGTAAAGGAATTTGGCGTAACCAAAATAGCTGACTCTATTTATAAGAAATTAGATAAATCCCATCCATTGCTGAGAAGAAAGATATATTTTGCCCATAGAGATTTTGATAAGTGGCTTGAAAACAAGGAAAAAGGGAAAAAAGTTAGCGTTATTACTGGCAGAGGTCCAAGTGAAAAGATGCACCTTGGACATTTGGTTCCTTTTCTTGTTGCAAAATCTCTGCAGGATTTGTTTGATTGCGAAGTATTTATCCCTATTTCAGATGATGAAAAATTCTATGTTAAGGAAAATCTTAGTTACGAGAAATCTATTGAATACGCATATGACAACATCCTGGACTTAATTGCCCTTGGGTTTAAGCCTGGAAAAACATTCATTTTTGAGGATTTTGTTTATACAGATATGTACAAATATGCCGCAAGAGTAGCGAAAAGAATGACTTATTCAACTGCGAAAGCAGCCTTTGGTTTAAAGCCAGAGAATAATGTTGGATGGTCATTCTACCCTGCAATGCAGGCTGCGCACATTTTATTCCCCCAGTTTGTGAGAGGAAAACACTTAAGTGTTGTTCCTGTGGGAATTGACCAAGATCCATTTATCAGACTAACAAGGGATATTGCGGATCATAATGACTTTGGTTTTGACAAACCTGCTGCTTTGTATGCTATGTTCATCCCTTCTCTCGCTGGAGGAGGAAAAATGAGCTCTTCTGACCAGGAAAACAGCGTTATTTGCCTGTCTGATTCTCCAAAAGAAGTTGAAAAGAAAATAAAGAAATATGCCTTTTCAGGAGGAAAAGATACACTTGAGGAGCATAGAAAGCTTGGTGGCAACCCTGACATAGACGTTTCATTCCAATGTTTAAGAATATTCTTTGAACAGGATGATAAAAAATTGAAAAAAATTGAAGAAGATTATAAATCAGGAAAACTGCTTTCCGGAGAATTAAAAAAGATTACAATTGACAAAATAAATGCCTTCTTGAAAGAACATCAAAAGAGAAGAAAAGAAGCTGAGAAGATTATTGATAAATTCCTTTGGAAGAGTTAAACCTATGGTTTTCCGCTTTCAGTTCTCCACTCTGCTAACTGAGAAACGTAAAATTGCACACTTGCGGGCATTTTACTTACATCCCACCTTGCCTTTTTCCAAAGATTTCCCATCCCACCGTTGTATGCTGCTGCTATCAAATCTTGTTTTTGTTCGATTGTCAATTTATCCCAACCTTCAATTTTGGTAGAAAGATAACTTTCTATAGTTCTAAGATATTGGGTTCCTACATTTTTGTTTGCAACTGGATCAAAAGCCAAATCAAATGATAGCGCCTCCCCGCATAATCTTCTAGATTCATCTACCCATGTTTTTGGCATTAATTGCATTAGACCTCTCTCGCCACGAGTTCCAATAGCTTTGGTGTTTCCTGAAGATTCTTTTCTTATTATTCTGGATACATAATTTGGCGTTATAACTTCATCAAAAAGAATAACATTTACTCCATAAGCATTAACATTATTGGCAGAATTTTTGATTCTTGGTTTTAATATGCCATAAGCTTCTGTTGGTTGCATTGCTATCCCCGCTAATAAAGCCGCTAAACCAAAGGTTTGCAATGTCTTGTTCATTTTACCTCTTTGGCTTTGACTACAAAGCCCTCCTTTCGCATTACTGGTTCATAAAGACCAAAAAGAGTTTCAGAGTCACCAACATAATCTACCATTCTGCATGGGACTCCTGTTTTTGGAATTCTATATATTTGTGCATTTCCAGATTGTTTATCATATTTAACCTCTTCTGGAAAAACAAGAAGGTATCTTTTTAGTACTGGATTTTGAGGAGATATTCTTCCAGGCATAAATAGAGAAAATTCTTTTTTCACACTTCCATTATAAAGTGGCTGAATAAAATCAAAGCACCTCACTTCTTTCATACTCTGCTGGAAAAAACCTTCTAAAAAGACCTTTCCGCCGGTTCCATCTACAATTAACACTGCTCTTTCTCCTAGATGATTAACTATCTCTTTTCTCATAATATCTCTGTTTTTTCTGCATATTTAAACCTTTCTAATTGTAACCACTATATAGTAACATTTAAATACTATTATTGGGTAGTTAGAGCATGGCAAAATCTATAGATGGGAAACTGTTGACGCCTAGTGTAGCAACAGAGTCTGTGCTGAATCTACTGCATAAAAAAGTCTATTTAATGTATGACTTGGCAAGCAATTATATTTCCGAAGATGACTACGCTGCTGCAAAGGATGTAGTCGATAAAGCTTATAAGGGGAGATGTGAAGAATGGGAATGTTTTAAGAAAATGCAAAAAACTCTTGAAATTCCCTCTCTCGCCAGAATAATCGATGTCTATGCCGCTCGTTTGGAAGAAATGGCAGAAATATCAAATATGTTTGGCACGATTATCATACGTGATAAAAAATCAGACAATCTGGAAGCACAAGAGTGAGTTCCCATAACAAGCTATGAGACATCAAACAAAATCATTATTTCTAATTGATTACCTTTATTGAACATTAGATGATTATTTTTGTTAAACTATTTCACTTTTATATTGTATTCTGCTGTATTATCTATGAAGCAAGCTGTGGTAGCATTAGAAAGAATAAATCTCTTCCTATAAAAATTTAAATACCTAACTTCTTACTCTCATTCATGAGAATAATAACATTGCATTGCGATTATATTAAGTTCAAGCCTATAAAAAAAGCCATCAAATCTGCCGAAGAGCTTGATGAAAAAGGGAAAAAAGAGAAGGAAATAAAAGACCCCCTTGTTGTTCTTACAGCAGTTGAGCAGGGAGACAACGACCAAATTGTAAAACAATACATTGAAAGCATAAAAAAGACTGCGGAAGAAGTAAAGGCAAAGAAGATTGTTCTTTACCCATATGCGCATCTTTCTTCAAATCTTGCTGACCCCACAACCGCAAGGGAATATATGGTTGAGGCGGAAGAAGTGCTGGCGAAAGAGGGTTTTGAAGTTACAAGGGCTCCTTTTGGATATTACAAAGAATTTGAATTGAAATGCAAGGGACATCCTTTAAGTGAATTGAGCAAAGAATTCAGAGTTCAGGGAGCTGCGACAGTTAACAAGAAAGGGGAAGTTAAACAACATAAAGAAGGAGGAAAGATAATACTTGACAGGAGAAACCTTCCTGCTAATGACCATAGAATATTAGGGGAAGACTTGCAAATATTTCATTTAAGTGATGATGTCGGTCCAGGGTTGCCTTTGTGGCTGCCAAATGGGGAGGCAATAAGAAATCAACTGATGTTATTCATGAGAGCAGAAGAAGAAAAGTTTGGGTATAAGTATGTCTCAACTCCGCATATAACAAAAGGAAGATTGTATGAAAAAACAGGGCATTTACCATATTATGCGGACACAATGTTTCCTCCATTAAACATAGATGGAGTTGATTATTATCTTAAGCCCATGAACTGTCCGCACCACCATATGATATTTAATAAGATTGTAAAATCATACAGGGATTTACCATTAAGATTAGCAGAAGAAGGTGCAGTATATAGAAATGAATTATCTGGAGTTACATATGGATTGATAAGAGTTAGAAGCATGACAATGAATGATGCGCATATATACGTAACACCAGAACAGTTAAAGGGTGAATTCATAAAGGTACTTGAGCTTTTCGAGGAAGTATACAAAGTGTTAGGCATAAAAGATTACTGGTTCAGGCTTTCTCTTCCTAATTTCAAGAGAAATCCTGAAAAGTATACTGGCAATCCAAAAGAATGGGAATACGCAAGCAATGAGATAAAGAAAGCAATGAAAGAGTGGGGAAAGAAGTTCGTGGAAGGGGAAGGAGAGGCAGCTTTCTATGGGCCAAAGATAGATATTCAGATAAAAAACACACAAGGCAAAGAAGAGACGATAGCAACAAGCCAAGTGGATATTGTAATTCCTAAAAGACTAGGTATGACCTATGTGGATGATAAGGGAGAAAAGAAAACTCCTATTGTTATTCATAGGGCAATAGTTGGTACAATGGAAAGATTCACGGCTTTCTTATTAGAGCAAACTTCTGGAAATCTTCCACTCTGGCTTTCTCCCGTGCAAGTAAGAGTAATCAACTTCACAGATAGAAATACAAAGGCTGCTGAGAAAATAATTGAAAAATTAAGAAAAGAAATCCCAAATATCAGGATAGATTCTGATTTCAGGAATACAACTGTAAATGATAAAGTCAGAGACAGCGAAATGATGAAAATACCTTACCTGGTTACAATTGGAGATAAAGAAGAAGAAAAATCTACATTAGCTATAAAGAAAAGGGGAGAAAAACCAGAGTTTGGAGTTAAAATAGATAAGTTTATTAAAGAAGCTTCAGATAAAATCTTGAAAATGGAATAAAAAGGAGAAATAAAAGATGAAAATAGCGCCATACGTTGAAAGACTTGAAAAATCCAAAGAGTATAAGGATTTTCGTAAAAAGTATAAAAACTCCTTTATGGCAGTTGGTTTCTTTGTCCTTGACCTAGAATTAGGAAAAAACATTCATCAGCTTGACTTTTATGTTCCAAGCGAGAAAAAGATAGCCGCATTTACACTTGACAGCGGGGTAAAAGTGCAGTTGCTTGAAACTATGAATAACAAGGTTCCTGAGAAGCTGGATATGAATACAAATGTTGACCTTGACGCGCTTCATGGCATCCTTGAAGATGAAATGAAAAACAGGAACATTACAGATGAAATAAAGAAAATAGTTGCTATTTTGCAGAATATTGATGGAAAAAAGCTTTGGAACTTAAACTGTGTTCTTTCCGGAATGCAGATACTTAGAGCCCATGTTGATGATGCTTCTAAATCTGTTTTGAAAATGGAAAGGCTCTCTATGATGGACCTGATGCAAAAAGTTCCAGGAAACATGCTAAAAGAAGCAGTAAAGGGAAAGATGAGCAAAGATGATGTAAAATCCGAGCTAGGAAAGTTGGACAAAATGGAAGAAGAGATAGAAAAAGAAAAGAAAGAACTCGCCTTTGAGTTGGAAAAAAAGGAAAGCATTGCCAAAGAAGAAAAAGAAGCCAAGAAACAAGCAAAGCCAAAAATGAACAAGAAATAGTTTAAATAAGACAATTCTTCTATAGATTAATGGCTGAGCAAAAAAAGGAAAGGTACGAATTTATCAAGGAAACATCAAATAAACAAAGATTGATAGTGTTCTTTATTTCATTGTTTGTAATACTGCTTCTTTTGAGTTCAATCATAACACTTTATATTATTTTTAAGGATTCAATAAATCAATCTCAGTCGTTGCATGCTTTCAAATCATTTCTAGGCAATGAAGTCAAAAATGCCAGCCCCTTAGGAGTATTTTATGCCTCATTTACCGGAGCATTCTTCTTTATGTTTACTCCAATAGAACTTTTTTTCACTATTAGTTTAAGGAATGGAAATCCTCCTTTGCTTGTCCTGTTTTTTACTCTTGCGGGGATTATCCCTGCTTATTTAATTAATTATTTTATAGGTGCTAAGGCAGGAAGATTTATCCTCAATTTCATTTCAAAGAAAAAAATTTACGCTGCGAGAAGAAAAGTAAATAAATATGGGGTTTATGCAATTCTTTTGTTCAGCATTCTTCCCTTGCCAGCAGACCTATTAACTCTCGGTTTGGGAATGACAAAATACAATATTCTTAGGCTGTTTAGCTTTATTATTATCGGAAGTCTCATTAAATATGGCTTTCTGATACTTATTTTTAAAGGGATATTCTAAGTTTAACAGAGCGTCTTAATTTAATCTTGCCAATATTAATTACATGTATGAATTGTAAGATTCTTTGCTCAAATTGCCTAAAGTTATCTTGGTTATGCTATATTTGGTTCTAGATAAAGGTGTAAAATAAATTTATAAACACGTAAAATCATAGAAAGATATGAAAATAGAAGTATTATCTGAATCTTTGTATTCCCCGGAAAGGACATTTGATGTGATGAAATTGAGGGGAAAGAAGGTGATAACATCGAAGGGGCTTGTTATGGGAAAAGTGAAAAAAGTAATAGTTGGCCGAAAGTCATTTAACATTGAGGGAATAATAATGGGAAGAAAGTTTTCTTTCAAAAAGATATATATTGGAGAAAGCTATTTCCAAAGCATGTCAGAAAAGGCCTTGATTTTGTCAATTGAACCTTCTTTTCTGCTTATTGGAAAAAAAGTATTGAACAATGAAGGGAAAGTAATTGGAAAAGTAAAAGAAGTTATGAGAAAGGGAGATTCAAATGACTTTGAGAGCTTGATTGTGAAATCATTCTGGAAGAAAAGCTTTACTGTCAAATCTGGAGAGATTAAATTCCTGGGGAAGTCAATTGTATTAAAATAAAATGGTGAGAGAAAAAATATCTGTAGAAAATGCTGGAGAATTGATTACTTCGGATGATATTCTTGGAAAAGAGGTTATAGATGCGGAAGGGGATTTCATAGGCATCGCCGAGTCTGTTTTTATCAACCCAAAAAACCTTGATTTTGTTGGAATTTCAATTGATAAGGGATTCCTGAAGAAAGGCCTCATGATTGGAAAAGAATATGTAAAAAATATAACCCCTTACGCTGTTTTTCTTAATGTCAGACCCGCATATTTGCTTAAGGGAATGGATATATTTGATATTGAGGGAGAAAAGGTTGGAAGTGTGAAGGAATTGATATTGAGAGATAATAAGAATCAGATAAAAAAAATAATCACTTCTCTTGGAATGCTGAAGAAAAGAATAGAAATTGATGCGCAATTTATAAAATCAATAGGAGAGAATGTTTTCCTTAATGTAAAGAAGAGAGAGATAATCCAATTGATGCGATAGATAATTATTTTACAAGACCCTTGTTCCAAAGCATCTTGGTATACCCTTCTTTTACCGGCTTTTTCTTTGCTAAGCCCAGGGATTTTATTGCTAAAAGAACTCTTTTTCTGGCAACTTCAATCTCGTTTGGCTTTGCCAGGTATTCTACTTCAACAAACCAGCCTAAACCATGAACATTGTTTATTTCTATGTGCAAATTTTTTGCTATTTCATATAATTCAGTTATTTTTTCCTTTCTTGCCCATTTTTTATATCCAAAATCTTTTATTAAAGCAAGAAAACCATTTATATCTGAAACATTGAATTCAACTTCTTTTTTCGCATGAACCCCTTTTTCATACTTCCATTCGTGCTTGAAGTTTATTTGATGTGCTCTATTGAGCTTTCTTACTCTTAGGCTTTTCTTTGGATATCTGTCCAATGATTCAAGAGTGTAATAATCATCTACTTTTCTTTGCTTTCCTTTATACTTCCCCAGAAGGCTTGCCCTTCTCCTTATTTCATTTACATTAGAAATTGCTATTTTTAACTCCACCTCTATCATGATTTATTTAGGATGATATAGTTTAAAAATTATCTCCTAACAGGTTTTGTTAAGCTAACGGGTGATGACCAATTTTATCATCGGTACTTTATGATATTAATTTAAGCGAACTTTCATAGTTTATAGTCGGTATTTTGGGTTTTATCACCTTTTAATTTAACAGAACCTCCTAACATTAATTCATTATCTTAGACAACAAGACATTATTAAATATTGACATTGACAGAGGTATCAGTTCGTATGATTCCACTAAGGCAATGTACTAATTATAAAGACTACTAAGCTAAAGAATAAAAATAAAAAATAATTAAGGAGCAACATAAGCTACATATGTGCAACCAAGCTTGTCCTGCGACTCAGCGCAGGTTCCAATAACACCTGTCTTAGTCTTAATAACTCCTGCAGCAGTCAAAGTGTAAGGAGCAACTCCCAATCCTCTTGTCACACCGTTAGTAATATTTGTTGTTGCAAGCTTTGGAGGGGCAGTTGCATTAAACACATTATTTGTCCCCGCAGAGTCAGTTATTATGACCTTGATTTGCTGTAGGTCAACATCGCCATCAGCCCATTGAACTGTAGCATTAACGAGACTCCCGCCTAAGGTGTCTGTGCCTCTAACAACGCAAGCGGTTGGCTTTAATGACAATGCAAGACAGTCTGCGGATTTCTCAATTGATTGCCCGCCCTGCTCAACTGGTCTTTTGATGAAGCCCCAAATCAAAACAATGGCTGCAAGGGCTAAAAGAATTATAAGAATTGTGGTAATGATATCGCTCAACCCTTTTTTATTCATCCAGTTTATAGCAAAATGGTATTTATAAATCTTTTGGAAAAGCACAATTAAGGGCGTGATTAGTTTTACGTCGATACTTTATGATATTATACTGAAAAGGCATTGCCATTTTACAGCAGATAATTCTAATTTTATCATCTTTTAAGTTGACACCCCTAGAAAAATAGACTATTTATGAGAGAACCAAAATTCACAAATGCCTTTCTTGTTCTTGTCACATCTGCAGAATCCAAATCTTTCAAACTGAATTATATTTCCTTCTTTTAGATTTAAAATACCTGAATCGGATTTGCCTTTTATCCAGTTTCCATCAGGCATTAGAACTTTTGTGTTCGTGCCAAGAGAAACCCAGGTTATTTTTGGTATATCTTTGTTTTCCAGAGAAGTGAACTGTGCTTTCTTTCCTTTAATTGGAAGTTTTACATTATATAAACGCAGAAGCCTTATCTCCTTTCCTTTAAATGTTTCATAATCCTGTTTTGAAATAGAAATGTCTGCAGCAGAAACAGGCAGGACTCTTTTCACCTCTGGTTTGTTCGGGTGAATTGGTATTTCTGTTTCTTCTGTATCTGGATGATTTATTATTTTCAAACTGATTGAATTTGGAACAAAGAAATACCTATTTGATGTCTTATCAATTATTTTTCTGTTTATCGCTGCAATTATGTCAAAATCTAAATTCACCTGATTCTTCGACAAACCTACTTGATTTGTGAGTTCATAGATTGCTTCTTTTGTTATGCCTCTTCTTTTTAATGCTCTTAAAGTTATTAGTCTCGGGTCATCCCATCCTATAAGCTCCCCTGATTCAACTAACTCTCTGATTTCTCTTCCCTTTGTTGTGAAATCTATGACATTGAATCTGCCATATTGAACAATCATCTGTTTGTCCAACTTAAGAAGGTCTTTTATGTAATCCTGCAGTTCAACTCTTAAATCAAATTCATTGCTTCTAAGGATTAATGTTATTCCCATAAAACTGTCTTCTATTGGATTATAGAAATCATACATCGGCCAAACCTTGTATTTTGTTCCATGGCGGTAATGTTTGGCGTTTATCTGCCTAAACAAGACAGAATCCCTCATTACGTGATTCTGGCTTTTCATGTCTCCCTTTACTCTTAAAACGGCCTCTCCTTCTTTGAATTTTCCTTTAAGAAAGAGCTTCCATTCTTCCATGTTGTGGCTTTCTGCTTTCATCCTGCATTCACATTCTATTCCCTTATGCCTAAGGTCCTGCATTTTTTCTCTATTGCAAAAGCACATGAATGCCTTTTCCATTTTTATCAGTTTTTCAGCATATTCGTAAAGCAGAGGCATATCATCAGAGACGAACCTTATTGCATCGGGCTTTATTTCCAAATAATCCAAAACATCAGACTTCATCGCATCAACATATTCCTGACTCACTTTTTCAGGATTAGTGTCTTCAAATCTTAAAAGACATTTTCCATTGTATTTTTTCGCATAAAGATAGTTCAATAAGAAAGTCATTGCATGACCGAGATGGTTGTATTTGCTCGGCTCGGGAGCCATCCTTGTAACAACTTTCATTCCCTTTTTTATATCTATTTCTGGAATGCCTTTTTCTTTTTCCTCTCTTTTTACAACATATTTTTCATATTTGGGATATTCTTTTTCGGCAGCATCTTTCTTTAATTTATTTATTTCAGAAACAATCTTTGTAATTTGCGGCATAATTGTTTTTATGTCCTCTTTTTTCAAGCCATGCTGGAACAGCTTTGGGAGCACATTTCCGGGGGTTGTTTTTCCATATTCAATCACTCCTCTAAGAGCATATGCTTTGATTTCATTGTCTAAATCTATGCTTGAACTCATGACTAAACAAGAATAGAGCAATTTTTAAATTATGCCCTTTCTTTGAATTTCCACTCTTTCACCTATCATATCTAAGCGCTCACCTACTCTTCCTCTCCTAATTAATTCTGCGTAGGCTTCTTTAGACAAAACAACCCCAAAATTGCTTGCAAGTTTTCTTTCTCTATCATCTGGAATTTGATTTAACCCTATGTAAACTCCTGTATTTTGGACGCATAACAACAGCGGAACCTGTTTTGTTTTATTTCCCTCTTTATCCATAAAGTCAATAAAGCCATTAATGCCACGACTTCCCAGATTTAGCAATTCAGTTTCTTCCAGGAATATGTCCAATTCGTGACTAAAATAATAAATTGCTTCCATGTTTTTCACAACATTGTTGTTTATATAAGATTAACTAGATTGTGGACCGCAAATAAACGGCACCTATTCTAATTGTTATTACTCAAATTTTACCTTATCCCAAACTGCATCAACTATCTCCATTTAATAATGTGATTTTCCCATACAGGGGTTTAGATACCAAAACAGCTATTTCTTTGTCATCCAGGAAGATATTGATTCTTCCATTATAATCATAAGTTATGGTCATTTCTTTTTATTTATGTTACCTTGCTTTCAAATCCGAGAAGCTTAGAGCTTATCAGCTCAAGCTTTTCTGTCAATCTAGAGAGTTTGTATTCCATGTCTTCTAGTTTAAGCTTCAATTCGTTCAAACTATTAGATGAAAGATTATTATCCGAAACACCGGTAGGCTGATTGTAATATGAACTTGTTGCGCTATTGTTGTTATAATAACTTGTCTCATTATTTGTAGATGTTGCTGATACTGATTGTGTGGTGTTTGCTGTCTGTGATGGGGATTGTCCAGGAAGGTCATTCCAGAAACTATTGAAGCTTGGAGTCTGTTGTGACGAAGAACCAGATGCAGTATTAGAAGAACCATAACCACCATATGAACTGACACCAGACGATGCATTGGATAATTCAGGATTTCCAGCATTCATTGCACCAATATCCAGATAACCATCTTTAGTAATATTGGCTTTGCCGAGGTCTTTTGTTTTTATCAATCCTCTTTTTTTCAGAGCAGTATAATCAATTAAATCAGGAGCATCACCCATTGCATATTTAATGAAGGGTTTTATTTAAATTGTTTGTTTTTATCTGCGCCCTTTTATCAACTCCTTATAAGTTCTGTCAAGGAACTCCAAAACTTTCTCACAATATTCCTTATCGAGAATCTTGCCGTAATAAATAACTCCGTTTCTTAAATATCTCAGCTCATTCATAAAACCAATATCGTTTTCAGAAAAATTAAGTTCTATGAGAAAAGATAATTCTGCTTCGTGGGCAAAAGAACCAGAAGAATAATATCCTTTGTTTAACAATTTCGCTCTTATCAAGGACATAAGTATATCATAACATTCTTTTACAATAGAATTTGCATTCAAATCGTCAACATTTTCCCTCTTAAGTCTGTTATCTAATGCCTTCTTTGCTCTTGCAGATTCCTCTTCTAACAATTTAGCTCTTTCGGTATCAGGCGTTATTTTCCTGATTATCCTGCTTTTAAGGTAATAATCGAAATCCTTAGGCAGTTTCATATGCTTACGCTCCCCGAGAGAATTATCCCATTGAGCATATTATTTCTTAGATGTTTATTTATTTCTCTGAAAGAGACATAGAAATTAACAATTATGTTCTTCCCGAGCATCTTCTCATATTCTTTTAAATTAATCTCTTTATCCTTTGTTCCTACTATTGCGATGTCTATATCAGAACTATGAATATCTTCTCCCCTAGAATAACTTCCAAATAAGATTGCTGTACATCCGGGAAATTTATCTCTTAAAAAATGTGCAAGGCCCGATTCATAAAGCATCTTTAAATTTTCAACTCTTTTTAGACTGATAACCGCTTCATTATCCAAATCCAACTCAATTGAAAATGCGTTCTCCTTATCTCTATTCACGCTGATTATCTCTTCTTTTTCCAAATCTTTCAAAGATTTTGAGACAGCAGTCGGTGATTTCTTGAGTTTTTTAGCTATTTCTCTGCCAGTCGCGCTCTTTCCGGCGATAATACAGAGAAATCTAAATATCTCAACCTGGAGTCTTGTCCATTTTAGTTTATATATATCCATCCTAGTTTATACGTGTAAACTTTAGTTTATATAACTTTCGCTTTGACGTATAGAGAAGTTTTAAATAAAGCATTTTCTATTGAATATAAACTACAGAGATAAAAAAGATGGCAGTAAACATACATAAGCTGATAGCAGCGATAAACCCTGACCTGTACTGTGATAATGAGGTTGACGAAATGGGAGTGAGCGCAAAGGAAAAAGTGGAAAAGATGCTTGAAGAGGAAAGGAAAGCTGGAAACAAGCATCCTTATCTTGCCGCGGCCAAGGAAGCAAAATTGAGAGTAGGAGAGTGGATGGACATAAAGGAGATTGACATTGACCGAAACACCATGGATTATAAAAAGATATTTGCAAATGGGGTTGAGAAACACCTTCTTGTCTATGATGCCTTCGGAGAGTCCCTTGAGCCGATATATTTCTGGCTCCTTGATTTGATGAACTCGTTCTTTAAAGGAAGCACTGAAAAGATTGTGGATAACTTTTCTTCCTCTGTTTCGTCTAGTTTCTTCGCTGAAATGGGGCAGAGGGCAACAAGAATGCAGGAAGAATCCATGAAAATTCTTGGAACATTAAATACAGTAATTAAATCTGTACTGAATATATTATATGACTTAAAAGAGTTCAGGATAAGGCTTGAAACATATGTTGAATCTCACTCTCAAGATAATGCAAAAAGGAATGCCGCTTTTCTTGCACTAAAGCAGATATGGCTTGACCAGGTTGATATGAAAAAGGGAACAACTGCCATAAAGGCGATGGCGCAGCAATTTGATTATGTAACACTTATAGATGCATTTATGGCTACTTCATCTTTGAATGATATCACAAAACCAGTCGAGCAGGGGGGTTTGGATTTAAATGAAAGAGTTAAGAGATTGCTACAGCAGAGATATGGAGAATTTGAGAGATGGCTTTCCGAAAGCGAAAAAGAACTGACAAAAAGATTTGAGATTGAGAAAAATTATCTAAAGGGGCAAATGGCTTCTCTTAGAATGTATTCAAAGTGGATAAAACCATACCTGAAGGCTGCTGCTCAATTGGAAAATAATGAGATGAGCAGCTCTGCCCTTGTAAGCGCATTCAATACTTTAATTTTAGAGCTCGCAGTTTTGGGAAAGGGAGAGTATAAGCCAATTGATGATGTAAAAACAGGAGATCTGCCGACAATTTATAAAAAATTAGTTGAAAATGGAAGGATAAGAAAATATTCTCCTGTAATGATAACTGAATTCAGATTCAGAAGCGCTCCTGAAAGAATGCAGCAGGGAGGATATGGATTCAGAGGGAGAGCTGAAGTTGAGTTTACCAGTTATGCATTGACAGATGATGAGATGAAAATTATTAAAGCAGAGCTGGAGGAAGATGAACTTGGAGACACTCTTAAATTAATACAGGAATCAACTCAGGAAAGCATAGAAGCCATTGAAAAAGACATCAAAGAGTTTCTTGAAGACAAAAAATCTGAAATTAAGAAGGATGAAGAGAAAATAGATGAGGAAGATTCAAATCCATTCTCATCATTATTCTCTTTCCTAAAAAGCGACAAGAGCAAGAAATCAGCTGTTTCAGTAGAAAAGAAAGAAACTGACTTTGAGATGGTAGTTAGAGCAAATGCACTTATCTCAGCAAGAAAGATATGCAGGAAGATATATGATATCTACAAGAAGGCGCACAGCATGCCTACCTTCCCGGGAAGCTAATTCTATTCCTACCGGTAGAACTGAAAATCATATCATTTATATATTTGAACTGCTAATGACAAATATGGCTAGACCTAAGAAGCAAAAGATAAAGATTGTTGAATCAAAGATAAAAAGTATTGAGCAAACTGGGAAACCTGTTGGGCAAACATTGGAAAAAGAGCTGGAGCAGGAATCAAAGGAGCAATTTCATGAATTTATCTCAACAGGGAAGATGAAAGCTCCTGTTCTGGAGACTGGACAAAACGTTCAAAACATTGAAACACCAACAGAACAAAAACAAACAGCAAATACAACTGAAACTGGAAGGGGGGCGCAGATAAACCCTGAATTCTCTGTTTATGAAATGGCAAGGACTGTCGGGAGAACAGAAACAAGAGCATCAAGGGCGAAATATGAAGCAATGACACATGGGGGAGACCCTGTTATGATGAAAACCATTAACGCACAAAGACCAAATGAAACAGCAACCATTATGAATGACAGGAGAGCAGGGTTTGTCAATCCAGAATTAGAGAGGTTAAATGCTGGAAGGGAAGACTATTATGGAGTTAAGATAGAGAAAGAAGAGAAGAAGAAAGACACCAGAATGCCCTGGGAAACATGATAAAAGGTGAGCTGTAAAGTAAACGGCACCTATTCTAACCAAAGTTACTCAAATTTTATCTTGTCCCAGATCGCATCAATAATCTTTCTTTTGATTAATCGTTATACCCTATGGTCTTGCCATAGGGTGAGAGCCAATAACTATTAAACCTAAAAATATGTTGGCTTATCTATGGATGAACTTGAAAAATCAGCACATAAGATTTTCAAATTGAAATATCACTTTGTCTTTTGTGTAAAATATAGAAAAGATATGTTTCTCGATAAAGATTACTGTGAAACCTTTACATATACTTGTAAACAAATGGAAGAAAGATATTCGATGAAATTCGAAACGATTGGTTTTGATGAAAATCATGTTCACTTTATGCTAAAATCTTTGGCAAAATATTCTCCATCTCAACTTTTTAGAATCGTGAAAAGTGTTACAGCATTAAGAATGTTCAAAACTTATCCCAAGATAAAAGATGAATTATGGGGTGGAGAATTTTGGAGTGATGGCGGATATGTTGGTACGGTTGGTGAAGGAGTTAATGCGGACATCATTAGAGATTACATTAAAAAACAAGGTAGAAAAGGAGAACAGCTTAAGCTGTTCGAATTCATCTAAAGATGCCACGAGGTCTTGCCTCGTGGAGCTTCACTTATTTCGTTTTGAAAGTTCGCTTTTTAAAAATGAGAGGATTTCTAATTATTTTTGCACGGTGCCTTCGGCACTTTTAACAACTACCCGACCAACCTCGTCGGAGCCCAGAGGATCCCCAATGTGGCCAGCACCGAGGAGCCCGTAGACACCCAGCCTCGAAAATCTTTTACTTCCAGAAACTCCGTAAAAATGTTTACCTTGTCCTCTAACTGGAAAAGCAGTAGTTGGATCTAATTTTGAGAAGTCATATCCTTCTTGTGCTTCCTTTGCTGTAATCTCAATAGGCCTAACAGCATCTTTAACGGTTGGATTTAGTCTGAATGAATAACTGCTAACTTTTCCGAATGGAGAATTATCTCCTTCAAGTCTAACAGGAACTATTGCTCTATAAGGAACTGAAACAATTGCTTTAGAACCATGCATAGCATCAATCTCTCTGTTCAGCTCCTCTTCCCAAGGCATTAACTTGTCCTGAGTTGCATATGGATTTCTTATAAAAGAGACATCAAACCAGAACCTTCCATTGAAAAATCCTTTCTTTCCTTCAGCTAATCTTCTAACTTCATCATTATAAATTCTAGCATGATCTCTTTCGTCGCATAACTGAATTCCCAAATCTTCCAGATCAACTAAGTTTAAACCAGCTAGGACAGGCAAATTTGATTCAACAAGTTCCTTCCCTTTATCAGTGTTTGCTATTCTAAGAGTGCCTTCTAATCCAGGAAAACCCTGAAACTGTTCTCTAAATTTTCTTGTTGCTCTTTCTAGGACTTCGTCTGCTAAATCGCCAGAAATAACATTATAGTCCATCCTCATTTCTCTAACTGGAATAGTTTCAACAAATCCTTCAAATTGCAGTTGTTTTTCATTAAACATACTTTTTCTAAAAATAAAGGATATTTAAAGCTTTCTATTTGTTACTATAGGATAGTTACTACAACGGAGAGATAGTTATTCTTTCATGTACCGAAAGATATATAAGTGTCATGTACCTGAATACAGTATGGTGAGCGTTATTATTTGTAAGCATTGTAAGTCAAACAATAATTACAAAAAAGGGTTTAGGAGAACAGAATTCAGAGGGAAGATACAGAAATATTATTGTAAAACTTGCCATAAATTCTTTACAAATGATGATGGATTTTATAGAATGAGAAACAATCCCGGCATTATAACTATGTCGATTGATATGTATGTGTCTAATTTATCTTCTAGGAAAATGAGAAATCAATTAAAAAGACATCTTAATTATAAGATAAGTCATATTTCTATATTGGATTGGGTAAGGAGATATGCTTTAAGAGTTAGCAGATTTGTTGAAAGATTAGGTTATAACTTGGGAGAAAGTTTTTATGCAGATGAAACAGTTATATTCAGAGAAGGAAAACAAGATAAGTTTTGGTGTTGTTTAGATTGGGATACAAGATTAATAACTGGATTTCACTATTCTTTATCGGCTAACCCAACACAAGCACAAGAGTTTTTGAAAAAAGCAATAAGCAAAGGAAAACCAAAATATATTCAAACAGACGCAGGAGTATTTTATCCGAGAGCTTTCAAAAAGCTCTTTTATTCTAATAAACTAAGCGGTCTGACAATAGAACATAAGATACAAAACTACCAAACAACACATATTCACAATTATAGAATTGAAACTGTCTTTATGAAAATCAAAGACAGAGTTCTTGATTTTAGAGGACTAAAAGCTTTATGGTCTGCCCCTATTTTGATGACTGCAATAGTTATCCAGCATAACTTTATAGAAAATCATTCAACAACAGATGAAGTTCCTTGTGATAGCGCAAATGCAGACTTAAATTTAAGCGAGAATAGATGGCTAGATTTAATTCATTTATCAGCCAACAAATGATTATTCTTTTTCGATAATTATCTTATCTTTTTCTAACTTTGCTTTGAGATCCTTTCCTAAAAGCTTTGATTCCTGGACAATATTTTTAGGTAGAATGACGATGTATCTTGTGTACTTCTTATCTCCAATCTTTTTATCTAACACCTCTCTTATTTTCATAACTTGAATAAGAAAGTTAAACTTATAAATATGTCGGTACATGAAGCAAAAATCTTGAAAAATAGGTAACGCTAACTTAACAGCTCATAAAAGGTTAGTTTTAAATAAAGTCTTTGATTAGATAAGATAGGCAAGTTGATAAGGATAAAAAAGAGGGGTAAACAAGATAAAAATGAGCGATGAAAATTTTTATAACGGGGCAAGGAGCTCGAGCTATGGAAGCAGCGAGAAGTATGGAGAATCTTTTTTCGGACCAGAATACAGGGCATCAGCAGGAAGTTTTGCCGTGACAACAGACCCAAGAACAGCAAACAAGCTGAAAGATGTTTCTAATAAACTTAATACAGGAATAAAAGCCATAGAAATAACAGCATTACAGCCAAATCTTTTCGAGACAATTCCCGACCAGCACTTGGAAGAACTAAATAGATTGAGAAAATTATCCAAAGTGGATTTAAGTTTGCATGGACCATTAATAGAAGCTTCTGGAATATCAAAAGAAGGAGTTGATGAACCAAGAAGGCAGCAGGCGGAAAGACAGATGGCATCTGTTGTGGAAAGAGCCAATAAACTAAATCCTAATGGAAATATTGTTATAACATTCCACACCACTTCGGGGCTTCCTGAAATGAAAAACAGAGTTCTCACAGAAGAAAAAGAAGAGAAGAAGGAGAAAGTTACAGAGATGTATGTAATCAACGAAAGAGATGGCGTAATAAATGTAATTAAATCCAAAATAAACTATCTTGAAGGCGAGAAAGAGTCAGACCCATTGAAAGAATTGAAAAGAGTAAATGAAGAATCCTGGGATAAACAGCTCGGAAATATAGTTTTCCATGCTAGGCAAGGAAGAGAAGGAATTTCTGAAGCATTTAAAGGTGAAATGGGAGCTGAAAAAATAGAAAATGGAGAATCTATAGTTGCAGAAGCTTATAAAAAATATAATACTCCTGAAGGACAGAAATTTATTGATAGTTTGACTTCTGCAGAAAGAAAATATGTTGAAAGAAATATAAGTGCTTTGAATTATGCTGACATTTATGTAAGAGATGCATACAATGGATTACAAGAGATGTTTAACAAAGCGTGGGAAGTTGTTCAAAAAGACGGAAATGAAGCTGATAAGAAGAGATTGGAAGAATACAGGGAAAGGATGATGAAAAGAATTAAGGAGATTAAAGACCCTACAAAACTTCCTGAACTTGCAGATGATGTTGTCAAGGGCGTTGCAATACTCAGCACACTGTCAAAAACTCCTGAAACATTGAAACCATTGCAGGATTTTGTCATGGAAAGATCTTCAGAGACATATTCTAATGTTGCTTTGAATGCTTATAAAAAATTCAAGGACAAGGCGCCGATTATCAGCTTGGAAAATCCTCCTGTCGGAATGGGAATTGGAAGAGCAGAAGACATGAGGACTTTGATTGATGCTTCAAGAAAAAAACTTGCCACTAAGCTGGTTGAAAATCAGGGATTGAGCGAAAGCGAAGCCAAACAGCAGGCTGATAAACTTATCGGAGCAACATGGGATGTTGGACACATAAACATGCTTCGTCAATACGGATATTCTGAAAAAGATATTCTTGAAGAGACAAAAAAGATTGCTCCTTATGTAAATAAAATGCATTTATCTGACAATTTTGGTTTTGAGCACGGAGAACTTCCTATGGGAATGGGAAATGTTCCTATGAAAGGGCATCTTAAGGAATTACAAGCAGCACATGGTGATAAAATCAAAGACATAAAAAAAATTATCGAAGCCGGAGACTGGTACCAGCACTTCCAGACAAGCCCATTCAAGAAAACGATGGAGGCTTTTGGCTCCCCCATTTATGGAATGGATATGGCTCCTTATTGGAATCAATCCCCTGTTTTATCAGGACCGGGATATTTCTCCGGATATGGGATGATGCTTCCAGAACAGCACTTCTCAATGTATGGTGCGGGATTCTCAAATCTCCCAACAGAGCTTGGTGGGCAGATGGCTGGAAGGTCAAGACTTTCCGGAAATCAGATGGAATAAACTGCAAACAATTTATTATCTAATACATTTAATCATTATCTTATGACGACTTAAGAATAAATTTATTTATTACTTAATGACTAATTTATTTAATTGAAAAGTTATCGGTTACTGATCTTTCTGCGAAGCTATCAAGAGATTTTCTTTCATTTACGTTTATTGCACGTAATGCAAACATAGCTATGGGAATGCAAAACTGATGGAATGCAAAGCATAATCCTGCCCCGACAGGAAAGTCGGCGATAACAGCACCCACTCCCCCTGCAACAATTGAAGCTGGAAGGTCGGCTATGTTAAGAGCAAAGAATTTTGATTTTCCAAGATATCTTCTTGAGAATTTATACAAAGGTCTGCCTACATGTTCTGTGTATATTCGTGGATATAATGAATTTTCATGCATGAATAGAGTGAAAATAAACCCTATTTAAACCTTTACAAGAAATTTAATATAATACTAAATGGACAATAATTATCTGTAACTTAAAGATTTTTTATTTTATGAGATAAAGGTTCTATTTTAATATATAAGATATAGCTGTGGGAGTAGTAAAGGTTTATAAACAATTTAATCTATTGATAGAAAGAGGTAAAAAAGTGGCAGATAAGAAAAATTCTCTTGATAAAATAGCTCATTTAAAGAAAGTTAAAGTCAAAAAAGAGAAGCCAAAAATAACAAAACTTAAACTAGAACAGACAAGATTTGAGCCGAAAACAGAAAGGGATGTCGCAATGGACTTTGCAATGAAGGCCCATGAAAGATTTGACAGAATCATAAAGGCCTCGATATTATTTGGAAGCCAGGCAAAAAACAATGCAAGCGCGAGTTCAGACATTGATGTTATCCTTGTTATAGATGATTCTGCGATTAAGTGGGATATGGAACTGATAGCCTGGTATAGGGAAGAGCTTGGAAAATTAGTTGCATCATTGGATTATGGCAGAGAACTGCATATTAACACATTAAAGTTAACTACATGGTGGCAGGATTTATTGAATGGTGACCCGGTTATTGTGAATATATTGAGATATGGAGAAGCATTGATAGACAGCGGAGGATTCTTCAATCCATTAAAAGCATTGCTAATAGATGGGAAGATAAAGTCAACTCCAGAGGCAGTTTACAATTCTCTTGAGAGAGCTCCTATTCATCTTGCAAGAAGCAAGGCAGCAACTATGGGTGCGATAGAAGGAATTTATTGGGCAATGGTTGACTCTGCCCAGGCCGCTTTAATGATGGCGGGGAAGACACCTCCTAGTCCGGAGCACATCCCAGAAATGCTTACAGAAACTTTTATCGATTCGGGAATGATAAAAATGGACTCTGTTCGGGCAATAAGAGACCTTTATGTCTTGCATAAATCAATCTCCCATGGAGAAGTCAATCATATTAAAGGAATGGAAATAGATTCATGGCATTCAACTGCGGAAAAATTCATAAGCGAGATGACAAGAATAATCAATATTCTGATTGATGCGAAGAAATAAACTACCCCACGGCAAGCTATGTGGCATCAGATAACAAACAAAACTAACATTCTCTCCTGCAACCACCAAACTCCATCGAACATTAGCTAATTCTTTTATCATTTTTTGACTGCTATTGTAATCCCGCCTAACGTTTTATCCCTACAGCAAGTCGCAGGGTATTAAGAAAGAATAAAAATTAAATAAAATATTGTGACATCCTCCTAGCCCTAAAGGGCTAGGCGTCCAGTTAGTCTTATTGCGTCGCGTGGTGCAACGATTGATTTTCTATATATGTAAATACTTGTTC
>Ga0209541_10002703_pt1 | contig 33260 bp, 33 predicted proteins | sample RifCSPlowO2_01_FD_184027 | JGI IMG/M metagenome (GOLD analysis project Ga0209541, IMG submission 184027) | Groundwater microbial communities from Rifle, Colorado - Rifle CSP2_plank lowO2_0.1 (SPAdes) (version 2) | ecosystem: Environmental > Aquatic > Deep subsurface > Groundwater | place...
ATTCCAGCATTGGATATGTGCCACCAGCAGAATTTGAATCGGAGGTTTTAAATAAAACCGTCTCTTAACTTACCGTAAACTTAATGGGGTTCACTCCAAAGAATTTATGATTAATCTCTCTAAGTTAGGATTTTCTCTTGACAAAGATTAAGAAGAAAGATAGATTAGATTAAGAATATTTATAAATCAACTTAAGTTAGTTTTCTATGTGCCCCTATAGTATAGTGGATCAGAACACGAGGTTGCGGTGATTTGCAGAAACCTTGAGACCTGGGTTCGATTGTCCTAGCGCTCTTGCGCAGGATTCGGAAGTCCCAGTAGGGGCATTTGATTGTTTGTTTTTGGTACAAAACCCGCAGCTCTAATGTGGTTAACATAACCAAAAAACAAACTTAAAAAACCTCATAGCTCTGCTATGATTGGTTTTTTATTAAATTTTAGTATTGGTTACAGAAAATAGATTAGTTGTAATCCGGATTGGGCTTATCAAATTTGGTTAAGCCCCTACCTGCGCTTCGGTAAGGCCTTTTCTGTCACGTATCTGTTTTACAATCTTATCCTGTAATTCCTCAGGAAGCCTCTCGAACATCTGGTCTATAAGGCTGCTTGAGCCTCTTCCTCCGGTTGCTGATCTTAAGTCAGACGACCATCCAAACATCTCTCCCACTGGAAGCTTAGCCTTTATTATTGTCAAAGCTCCCTCCTGCTGTGCATCAAGCAGCTGGCCACGTTTATTGCTTATCAATTTTGAGATCTCGCCAAGAAAATCAGAGGGCGCTTCAATTCTCAATATCTGGTATGGCTCAAACATTATAGGCCTAGCCATCATCATAGCGCCCCTAATGCCCTCCCTGACTGCTGGATAAACCTGGGCCGGGCCGCGATGAATTGCGTCTTCATGGAGCTTCATGTCTGTAATCATAACTTTGACTTTGAGGCACGGCTCCCTTGCTAATGGCCCCTGAGACATAACATCCTCAAACATATCCAGGATAAGCTCAAGCACTTCTCCAAGATGAACTTGGCCTCGAGTCATATCCGTAAGAATATTTCCTTTGAAGATATCTTTTATCTTTAATGCCTCCTTGCTTTCCATGCCGCACTCAACAAGCTTGTCCCTTAACTCCAGATCTTTTTTCTTTATCCTCGTCTCCTGGATTTCGCCTTTTTTTATTGCTTCAAAAATTGAGTCTTCTAGCGGCTCTACCTTAAAAAAGAACTGGTTATGCTTGTTTGGGGTTTTGCCCATAGCTTCCTCCGAAGGCTTGGTTATTGCCTCCCTGTACACAACTATAGGCCGGCTTGTCTGCACATCTACTCCTTTTTCCGTCTTGATCCTGTTCTCAATAACCTCTAAATGCAGTTCACCCATACCGTGCAGCAGGTGCTCTCCTGTCTCTTCATTAATCTCTACCTTAACTGTTGGATCTTCTTTTCCAACCATCCTCAATACCTCAATTAATTTTGGCAGATCAGACGGCCTTTTGGCCTCTATTGCTTTAGTTATAACAGGATCGAATATGTGGGTAATCTTCTCAAAAGGTGTTTCAGTTGGCTGCAAAGTAATTGTTTCACCTGCGTATGCCTTTATTCCGGCAACACCTATAATATTGCCTGAAGGAGCATTATCCACTATCTCCCTTTTTGCTCCATTGTAGATGAAGACCTGCTGCACTTTAGTATCCTGCTTCATCCTATTCAGGTAAACATCTATTCCTTTCTTCATTGTGCCTGAAAACAAGCGGCCAGCAGAAATTTCTCCAGCCTGAGGGTCAATCACAATTTTTGTTATTATAAAATACAGCGGCCCATTGGGATCAGATGCAATTAAAGATTTACCATCTTCGCTTTCTAGTTCACCGTGCCATATTCTTGGTATGCGGTAAGGCTGCGCCACTTTTGGGGAAGGCAGGTGGTTGATTACCATATCGAGCACGACTTCATGCAAAGGAGCCCTGTCATTCAGGGTCTTTTGGGTATCGGTATTGTATGCTTCTATTATATCCTTGAATGTGATTTTTTTGCTCTGCATGTAAGAAATGGACAATGCCCAGTTATGGAAGGCGCTTCCGAAACAGACAGAGCCATTCTGCACATTAACCTGCCATTTTTCCCCATAGCCTTTTGGAGCTATCTCCATTATAAGCTTGTTTACAGAAGTTATTATCTTTACGAATCTCTCCTGCATCTGTTCTGGAGACAACTGAAGCTCTTTTATCAAGCGGTCAACCTTGTTGATGAAAAGAACCGGTTTAACCAATTCCCTTAAGGCCTGCCTAAGTACGGTCTCTGTCTGCGGCATTATGCTTTCTACAGCATCAACCAAAACAATTGCGCCATCCGCTGCCCTCATAGCTCTTGTCACATCACCGCCAAAATCGACATGGCCTGGGGTGTCAAGAAGATTGACAAGATACTCTTTTCCCGCAAGAGTGTGAACCATGCTCACAGATGCAGTATCGATAGTGATGCCGCGCTCTTTCTCATCCTCATGAAAATCAAGCTTTAATGCTTTTCCAGCGTCTTCTTTGGACATCATGCCGGCCCCCGCAAGAAGGTTGTCAGAAAATGTTGTTTTTCCGTGATCAATATGGGCGCATATAGCAATATTCCTGATATTATCGGGTTGCTTCATCAGCCTCATTACCTTGTCAACCATCTTTTCTGCCATTTGTTGTTACCTCAAAGAATGCCTTCTTACTCCTTGGGCAGTTCTACGGGGCAGTTTCTGCCATCTGGTGATACTATCCCGTGTTCTTTCCAAAGCTTCTTTACTTCTTTCCAAGTAATTTGTTTTGTTAATTTTCTGCCGCGATTGTCAGTCACAGTAATCTTATACGGTTTTTTTAAAAATGACGAATAATGGTCTGTGGAAAAAAAACCGGCCTTTTCCTTCAGGAATATCAAAGGTTTCCCTATAGACATGCCTGTCAATGCTCCTATTTTGTCCACTTTCAAATATAAGATCATTATAGCCTATTACGCGAGTAAAACTGCCATCATATTCCTTTATCTCTTTTATTCCGTCTTCCATATTAATGCGCGCTACTAGGCTTAGTCCAGCCTTGCTGAAAGACCATAAAGTTCTGTTGCGGTAATAAACGCAAAGCGGTTTCTTCTCGGGATTTTCAAAGTATCGTATATTTTCAAAAGTTATTGATCCTCTTGCGGGTGTTTCCGAGCCTTTAGAAAGGTAGTATGCTGCTCCGGTACCAATCATTACTGCTGCAAGCCCCGCGTATAATGTCTTTTGTTTCATTTTAAACTTCCATAAAAATTGAGTTATTCACTGCCTTTGTTCATGATTTATGGGTTATGCTTTAGTGATATTGTCCATTGCTATATCTAAATACATACCAGTTATGGTTCTTTCTATAAATTTAACCCGGTATAATTCAAAAGAGATATATTTTGAAAGTTCGTGAGATTTATTTTTAGTGAGAAAACTTTCGGCTTTTTGTGCTGCAGTTTTAAGCATTCCAAGATAATTAGCTAAAGTTTCTTTATTCAAAGTTATTGAATATATTCCAAAATCACCAATTATATTTTCGATGGTTGCTAAATCTATGCAAACTTTAAGCGCTTCTTTCTCTAAGTCTGATAATTGAGGTTCCACTCCGATTGGTTCCGCCATATTCTTTACCTTAGATAGATTATTTCCAGAAAAATTCTGTTCTTTTGACTTCTCTTGATTTTACAGGGTAAACAGTTTGTGTAAGCTCGTTCGGCATGAACCAAAGTTTTATTTCCCTTTCTGCTTCCTTTTGGTTCTCAGAGGCGTGCACCACATTCTCAAAAACGCCTTTGGTTGTTATCCTTCCGTATTTGCCCCTTATTGTTGTGGGGCCTGCATTCTCCGGATTTGTTGCGCCAACAAAATCTCTTATCTTTTTTATTGCGCCCTCGCCATGATAAACAAGAGCCAGAACCCTTTTTACATGATATTCGCCCATTATATACCTTATAAGCTCATCAAAAAATTTTTCTTCTTTCAGGTGCTGGTAATGCTGCTCTGCAAGCTCTTGGGTTACTTGGACAACTTTTGCCCCCACCATGATAAGTCCTGTGTTTGAGAGTTCTGTAAGTATGTTTCCTGTTAGTGATTTTGCAATGCCATCAGGCTTTATCAGGACCAAAGTCTGTTCTGCGCTCATTTTTGATATCTTTCACTCCATCTTGTTGTTATGGGCTTTCTTTTTAATTTGAGCATATTCTTCTCGCATTTTGACGAGCAAAAGTACAGTACTTTTCCATCCTTCTGAACATACATCTTACCAGTTCCTCTTGGAATTGTAATTCCGCAAAAAGTGCATTTTGACATTGTGTATACCTAATTATATCTATTTAATTGAAGTATCCTTTATCGTACAAAATATAAACCAAGCCCGGTGCCTATTCCGAAGAGCACATTGTAATAAAATAAGACTAAACCATTAATACTGCGCTTCCTATCTATTGTAGCCAATTCTTCCAATTCTTTTGTTCCAAGAGATTGTAAATCAATTTTCCTGTTCCTTGGAAATCCTACTTCAGACACACGATCGTGATAGTATTTTAATCCAAATATAGGAAGAAAATCTTCAATTTTTAGCCCCACATCAACAGGTTCTGGCTGCACTAACTTTTGCTCGAGGTTATTCATTTTATCCAGATCCTCTTCCTGATCTTGTCAATTGTCTTGCTTCTATTTCAGTTTCCCTTAACATCAAAATGTCTCCTAATTGCACTGGGCCGCGGACATTTCTCCTCAATACCTTGTTCTTGTCACGGCCGTCTAAAATACGGCATCTTACCTGTATGGCTTCTCCCCTTGTCCCAGTCCTGCCTATAATCTCTTCTATTTTAGCGGGCCAAGCCATGGAAAAGGATACTGTGCCTTTAGGCGCTTCCTGCGGCGCTTGCCTTCTTTCCTTTTGTGGTTTTTCTTCTGCCATCTTTACTGCTTAGCCATGCTTACCAGCTCTTTAATCAGGTTTTTAGCCTCTCCTTCTTGGATAACTGCGACGGAGCCCGTAGGAACATGTATTCCTGCTGCTGCGCCTAATTCCTCCTTGCTTGGAACCTGGAAACAAGGCACGTTTTTTTCTTCTGCAATCATAGGTATATGCATTATGATTTCTGCAGGCTGCACATCCTTTGCAACTGCAACAAATTTTGCTTTTCCCTTTTCTATGCATTTAGTTGTTTCGTTTGTGCCTTTCTTTATTTTTCCGGTGGTTTTAGCTACCTCTATTATCTCATAAATCTTATCCACCATTTCCTTTGTAACTTCTATAGCTGCCATTTTAATTCCTCCTTAAGTTGTTATGTGAGGCAATAATAGAATAAAAACCTCACTCAGGCTATATGATATGCACATAACCTTCATCATTTCATCGGTATGTCTGGGGAAAGCAGAATTGTTTAAAAAGCTTTGTGTTTAATTTCAAAGTTTGGATATGCCTTTTCATCTTAGGTTTTTATAACTGCCTTTATTAAGTCCTTAAATCATACAAAGGCCTAATGCCTGCTTTCCATGCGCTCGGTGTTCTTTTTCCAGAGTATAATGGTTCAGGAATAGACCACAACCCATTATATTTCAGTGGCTGACCATTAGAGTAAATTGCGAACCGACTAGCTGAGTTTGTACTTCCTGGTTCTGGCATAGACTCATCGATATGTGAATTTTTCCTCTTTTTTACGGGCAGCAAAGATGCATTTCTAGTTGTATTCCTCTTATTTGCATTTTTTCTCATTGCTGTTATCTCGCGATAAGGCAGTTTTGGCATTGATTGCACTGGTTCATTGGAAAATTTTCTGTCGTATCTTGGCTTGTCCAAAAGCCCTTTATCATATTCCAGCATGATGCGGACTGCATTGGGATCATTAGAGAAGTAATATGATTCTTTTGAATCCTGGGATGCACCAATATAGCCTTCAGCTAATGCAAATCCATTTAATGTGAAACTAGAAACTCTATTGGCTCCATGCCTATTTGGTATTTCCGGGCGATAATTCCTGATGTGGCACCTTCCTTGCCTGGGAGATTTTCTAGACCTATATTCACGATCATTTTTTCTTCTAATAAGATTTGGCTCTCTTAATGGGTTTACTATGAGCTGATTGATATTTTCTTTGAATTTTCCCAGATTTGAAGTGATTTCGTCGTAAACTTTAAATGTTGGTTCACTACTAGTGTACTGACAGTTTAATTTTGAAACACTTTCGTAGCCAATCCAGCACTATTCTATCAAGCTCTATGTTTCATAATTAATGTGTCAAGGTACTAGGCATATCATAAACTTTAAATGCTGCTTCACCTCTATATGCTCCACCGCTATATACAACTCCAGTCACAATGTAAAGCTGCTTTTGGTTTATATCCCTTACTGGCTTTGTTCCTATCTGCTTAAATCTTCCGCTTTGCCCTTTATCTGCCAATGACCCAAATCTAGAATTAACGAATCTGTCAATTGCATTTTTTTTCGAAACATGATGTATTTGCTCGTCAGAATTCAAGTCTCCTTTTTCAATGAGGACATCAACTATGTTGGGATCTGTAGATGAAAATTCATCAAGTAATCCAGCGAAATCTTCAATAGAATTTTTGTCTAAATTCATTTTCAAAAGTAAAAAGCAGCCTTATTTAAAACTTTGTAAAAAACTTAAATCTGCACATAGGCCACTGGTCCTAAGATAAATTAAATTTTGCTGTTTAGGCATAGTCTTGTATAGTCCTACGGCATATTTGCAGTATATCAACAGAAACCTATATAAATTATATTTGATTACCGAATCTACATTTAACCATTGGAGGTGTTTTTTATGCATGAATTGCCAAAGTTGCCATATTTGTATGATGCTTTAGAGCCATATATAGATGCAAAAACTATGGAGATACACCATACAAAGCATCACCAGGCTTATATTGATAAGCTGAATGGAGCAGTTAAGGGCACTAAATTTGAGGGAATGGGTGTAAATGAACTCCTGAAAATGATAAATGATGTGCCAGAGAGCATAAGAACTGCTGTAAGAAACCATGGGGGCGGCCATTCAAACCATTCGTTTTTCTGGAAAGTAATGGCGCCAAAATCTGGCGGAAAAGCTGCTGGGAAGGTTTCGGATGCAATAAACAAAGCATTTGGAAGCTTTGACAAGTTCAAAGAAGAATTTACTAACGCTGGGATGAACAGGTTTGGCTCTGGGTGGGCATGGCTTGTCATGAATGATGGAAAATTGGAAGTTTACAACACAGGAAACCAAGATTCACCAATAATGGAAGGAAAAATTCCAGTTTTAGGAGTTGATGTTTGGGAGCATGGTTATTACTTAAAATACCAGAACAGAAGGGCTGATTACATAGCGGCATGGTGGAATGTTGTTAATTGGAAGAAAGTGGAAGAATTGTATCAAAAAGCTACATGACAGCTTATCCCCATTATTCAAACAGTTTCTGGCATAATGGAATTTTCTTTTTTTGATTAGGAAGGAAATTTTTTGGCAAGGTTTTTGTCTAATATGTATATGCTCACTTGCTGTGCACCTTCTTCGGTGTACTTGAATTTTTTAACAAGGTTTTTTATCAGATATTCTATATCTTCCTTAATTTGGTTATCATGCTTTATAAAATATTCTGTGCCATAATCTTTAACAGCACTCCTGAAGTTTTCATTCCCTATAACTTTGTCCAACACATCTCTCTTAAGGTGAAACTCATATTTTTTTATAAGATTATTATACAGAGATGTATCCTTGATGCTTTTTCCTTCCAATTTCATTTCGCGAACCAAAGTATTGGCAATGAATTTTGATACCAAATTGTGCCTAAAATTTTCTTTGTCATTGGAAGAGCTTTTTGGCCCCAACAAATTTTTCTCTATACCTTCAAGAAATTCAGTTGAAACTTTGAATTGCTCATGGGTATAGGGGCAAAGTATCTTGTCATCAACATTATAGCTCAATGCGTAAATATAGTTTAATATATTGGAAGATACCTTGCTTTTGTTATACTGAAATAAAGATTCTTTAACTTCCTGAAGCACATTATAATCATAAAGGCTGACTAATGATTTTAAAAAGTCTGTCTGCATCATTCCTTTATATTCTGGTTTAGATTGGTATTCAGAAAAAAAGCTTCGAACCTTGTTCATATCTATTAATATACCAGATTTTTTTGTGTATTTGGTATAGAAATTATGGAACAATTCCAGGGACTGTCTTCCGGACAGCCCTTTGTCCCCTTCAAAAAGGGATTCATCAAGCAGAGATCGCCTTATATCAGCGGAAAAAGAATTTCTGTGTTGGTCTATAAGCCATATGGGGATTTTATTCCGGTATATTTCCATCTTAAGTAAAAGAAAATCTTTGTCACAATACAGGTCATATTCACTAGGAGGATTTTTGATCCATTCCTGGATTGTTTTCGATCTCTCACTAAGCCTTGTGGAGATTATCACTTTCGCAAAATTTTCAAGAACACCAGGTAAAAAGCGGTTTTCTATCTCGGCACCATAATGGGTTTTGTAAAGATGAGTTTCGGTGGTGTAATCGAGGATATAAGGAATCTTAATTAAGGAAACTCTATCTAAGAAGGATTTCATTGGCTTTTGCGCTTTTTCGCTGAAAATTGCATCATAATCTTCCGGGTTTATAACACCCATAAAAAGCGAAGTTATGTTTTCTTCTATATCTCCAACTTTGTGAATGCCTTCACTAAGGATTCCATGCAGTGAATAAAACCTGTCCTTGTTATTGTCTTTAACATCCATTAATGCATAGATGCCATTGTTAGTTTTTGCGAATCGTGAAAATTCGTATTTGACCATATTGCTGCCTTTGAAAATATTATCCAACTTTTCCTGAAAAAAATCATTTTTTAATATTTGAGTCTTATTTGAAGCTTCTACCCGATTATCACTAGGATTAAAAATGCTTATGCCGTTTCCGCTTTTCCGATCATACATGTATCTTCTTGCATATAACTTAGAGAAGACTTCCCCCGGGTTTTCCATTTCTTCAAGCAAAGCTTTGTATGTGGATCTGCAAAAATCGCATGCTTCATCTTTTAGCAGCCATTCATACTCTTTCCTGTAGAAGATATTTTTTTTGACAGCATCGTCTATTTGACTATCTTGAAGAAATTGTCTTCTATGCTTTTTTGGGATGATCAATAAGGGATTGTCATGGCTGGGGCATGGGATGAATATATGGTCCTCCAAGTTCTCAGATTTATGCTTATTGATGTTATCTAGCAAGTTTAATTTCCATATCGCCTCGTATAAAAGGCCATTATCAGAATTTGCGTATTCCTCCAGCTTAAGCAGGAAATTTGTGAGAAAGGTGCTTTTTCCGCTGCCATGCGGCCCCTGAAACAAGAATATCCTGTTCTGCGGGGCACTTTCCTTGAATGACTTTACTAAATTAACAAGCCTGTTCGCAAATAATGTGTCTGCAAAAAATGGTTTATCTGCACCTTCAACAAAAAGCTTCAAGCTGTCATAGGTCAAATAATTGACCGATTGCGGATCATCAGGATAATCATCATACCCCTTTCCGAGATAAAATATCGCCATGTCATGAGTAAGCTGGAATACATTCCTAAGTATTTTTTCTGGGCTTTTTGTGGTTATTTCGAAGAACTCATGAAAAGGAATTGGTATGTTAGGTTTTTTATCGCTAATATTTACCAAGAGATGGTCTATAGATTCGTTTGGTGACATTTATGACACCCCCATAACTTCTCTGGATAATTTCTTGTTTTCCATTGTGTACAAAACCCTGTTAAATTTTAATTCAGATAAAACTTCTTCCAAATCTATTGTTTGCTTAGTCTTGGCGAGTGCCTCATCTTTTTTCTTTTTTATAAGATCTTTAAAATTATCCATATCAACCTCGCTTGTTTCCAATTTAACATTTCCGCCCCAGAGATATTCCGTGCCAATCATGGTCATATTGATAAATTTCCTTAATAAAGGCTTACCTTCAAACTTATGGGCAATATAAAGGGTATTTTCGCTGGTTTTTGGAAAATCTATTTTGACTTCCGGCGGATGGTAAAGCTGGTCTATGATCATTTGTTTATATTCCAAAGCATCTCTGCTTTTTATGTAGAACTGTATCTTGTTTGTTGAAAAATTTAGTCTTCTCCCAACTGCATAAAGATTATGCTTGTCAACAAACTCCTGGTCCAAAAAATCATTGATAAAGTCAAAATTGTTATAATGTTTCCTTATAAAGAAAAGCACCTCTCTTCCCCTGCCGGTTTTTTTATCGTAGCCTTTCCTTTCTTCCACATTCTTTATTTTCATAAATTCATATGTGAAATGCCCTTTTTCCGCTTTTTCTTCTATATGCCTTAACAGCTCAACAAACGCGTAGGGGTTTAAACCCACTTTTGGGAAAGTAGTTGTGCCTGAATCTAATTTTGAGAATGCGGTTTCATGCGTTTTTAGCCTTTTATCGTTTATGAAAAGCTCCTGATGCCAATAGCATGCCCAGGACTCATTCAATATGTTTGATATAATCTGAGGCCTGAAATATAGTGAGGTGTCCCTGACTATTTCAATAACTGACTTCATCCAAATGTTTTCTTTCTTGTTAATGAAAGGAGAATATTCGGCAATATACTGCATTATATCAAGTTTTTCCTTATTTTTTTCTTCTTTTGCCTTTTCCTTGATAGAAATTTCAAGGAATTCTGGATATTTTTGCAAGATAGCTTCAAGAAAAACCGCTTCTGTCTTTCCCTCATCGCCATTGCATTGTTCCCTATATCTGTTAAAAGCTTCAATCTCCTTCTGAAATTCAGGCCCGGAAATTTTTTTGTGGATTGGAAGGAATACATCAAAATAAAAGTCAAGTTTGGAATGGGGTTTTAAAGAATGAGGGAAATTAATTTTTTCAAGTTCTGTAGAATAGCCCACAAGATTATCAAGGCCACGACTGAATTCTATGATATAATCAACTTGCTTTGTACCATGCTCTTCACGGAGTTTTTCTATTATTTTTTTATCTGCAAGCGCTTTTCCCTTAAAATCTTTTTTTGTCATGCCAAAATAGTCATTGTTCTGAAAAAAATCAACATGAGCTATCACATGATAAAAAAGCATGACATTTATCCAATCCTGATTATTATCACTATAATAGGAAATAGCCGGTCTTGTGTTAACAACAGTTTCAAAGGGGTTATGCGGCTGCAGCTTATATATTCCAGTATCCTGTATGACTGTAATGTCATCAACCCAGTAGTCATAAAGTGTTGGAATGCCAATCTTTGGACTAAGCTTGATCATATCCCTACTTGTGACAATATACTCCAGAGTATTTTCGTCAAACTGCAGGCCTTGCCCTCGGGCTATAGCTTTGCACCTTTCCATTATGCCCTTGGTTCGCTGATTAATAAGCTCCATCCTATCAGTTTGTCACCTTTAGTTTTTCTTCCGACACTAACTTTTTAATTCCTGCTATCAGCCTTTCTTCCGTAGCTTCATTCAAGTTAAAAGCATCCATTTTTAGTATATTAGAATATTTTTCTAAAAGTCCTGAAGATTTTATATAGCCCTCTAATGAAGTCTCGTTAGGCGCACTTTCAAGAAAACCCATGCCATGCCTTAGCACAGTCAAGCCTATCCTACTAGAGTATTTTACCATCTTTTCAAGCTCATTGATAGAATCTTCCCCAGTCTTCGTCCAGTCGTCCCCATCCCCCCCATAAAAAACATAGATGTTATAATCCCTTGCAAGCCCTTCTTTTTCCACTATTTCGTTGACTTTCTTAAATGAAGAAGATACATTCGTGCCTCCGGCAGCTGACTTATTATAGTATGTATGGAAATCTGGAACCTCAATAGCTTCAGTGTCATGCAGTATGAATCTGGGTGTGGCAAGCTTTTCATACTGGTACTTAAGCCAGGAATAGATAAAAAGGTGTTGCGTGCATATTGTTTGCGAAGGTGTTCCACCCATAGAGCCAGAATAGTCCCTAACCAAAAAAACTGTAGCAGCTGCTAAATAATCCGTTTCCTTGGATAAGATTTTATAAATTTTTGATTTTGGATCTACAATTAAGTCCAAAGGATTTATATTTTTTGGGTCTTTTAGTCTGCCTATGCCAATATTTCTTTTGACTATTTCTTTTAAAGTAGCTTTCTTGTCTAAAATCTGCCCTGAACCTTTGTTTATATCTGTTAAATCGTGCTTTTCTCGGATTATGGCCCGTTTCATTCTTTTTTCATTTACATTTGGAAGATTGAATTTTTTGCTTAGCATCTGGCCAAGTTCGTAAGTCTTGGATTCGATATCATGGCTTCCAGATTCAGCATCTCCAGGACCAAAGCCATGCTCACCTAAGTTGACAGGAACTTCCCCAATAACTTCCCCTATCTCCCCATCACCAGCCCCTCCGGTTGCGGTGCCAGCAAGACCCAGACCATAGGTTGGATCGTGCACAAGCTTATCTTCTGTGGTTGTAGGGACTACTATCACTTTATTTCCATCTTTTTTTGCGTTGACAAGATTTCCAATCCGAATTTTTTTGGGAAGGCCGTCTTTTTCCCTTTCCTTGTCCATGTCAAGTAAATCTTCTATGGTCTTCAAGGAAGACTGAGTGCTTAATAAAAGAGAATAACTATGCTGCATAACCCTAAAATCTCCTGAATTATAGAACCTATCATTAGAAAAATCCGGATTTCTATCTTCGTGAGTTCCTGAAAGGTTCATCGCATGTGCTATATCCTGCGCTATAATCTGTTTAAGTTCCTGATCTATTGCTTTGCCCTCGATTTTAGAGTAATAGCCTATCATTGGTTTAAGTTGCTCAGAAAACAGACTTTTAATTTTAGGATAATTTGGTTTCCAGAATAATGTGTTATCCATTTTTGTTACTAGGATAAAAGCGCGTCATTTATTCGTGCACAGGAGTACAATAATATTCTATAGTCTTATGAGCGCATGTTCGGCAATAACCTAGTTGATGCTGCATAGTGCTTAACATTCTGTTGTGTACCTCAAGATTTGACTTATTTGTTAAATTTGAAAGGGCCCCAACCAAACTTGATGCCGCTCCAACATCAGAATTTAGCCTCACATCCACTACAGCTTTTACCAAGTCTATATTGTCCATAAAATCATAATTTTGATCTGTTTGCACTTTTTGCGAATAAATCTTCATCATTTTATTCCTAAAATTTTTTTTGTGCTCTTCAACTTTGAGACCAAGGCGCTCTTCCACGCTATCTATAAAATGTTCGTCTATTTTCAGGACCTTCATTTGCCCGTTCTGAGGATCCCTATACCTCCAAATTTTATCCGGTCCAAGCTTGTCATCGGCTATTCCAATAACCATATTCACGTATCCCCTGACATCCTCCTTTATTGCATCTGGCTTGTCCATAAGGGCATTAAACATTTCAGTTTTGACTTTCTCCCTGTAAAGGGATTTTGCAGTTTTCAAATCTTCAAAATATTTTTTTCTGAGGCTTGTATCCAAGACATAATCTAAAATTACTTTCTCCAGAGCCGCGAAAAAGTCCATTGCATAAGTGCATTTACCTTCATTTGTTTCTGACATCTCCAAGTGGCGCTGGATTGATTTGCCTAAGTTTCTCTGGCCAATCCCTTTTTGACCAAACCTGTTCCTTACATCGGGGTCGCGGTCTAATTCATCTATCACCTCAACTAAAGTCTTTATGCTTTTTTCTCCAGCTATTTCTCCAGCAGCCAGTTTCATCATTTCAACTGAAGTAAGCTTTAATGTTTCGGGGAGCCTTGTAAGCACAATGGAAACATTTGCTGCGTAGACTAAGTTGGGATCTTCATGCATGTTTTTATTATCCAAAGTCTTCTTCCTTTTTGCATCACCAATAGCATATCGTGTTAGTTCTGATTGAAGATTATAGTCAGTATTATGGCCAACGAAACAAACTCTGCACCTGTCAACTATGGGAGCTTCCTCTGCATCACTTTGAAACTGGGCAAAAACATTATTGTTGCTGGTTCCAACTATAAGCGTGTCCAATGGCCACTTAAATCCATCGAGTTCAATAACTCTGTTCTGGATTATTCCCAGATAAATCTGAACAAGATCCTTTTTATTTCTAAAAATTTCATCACTAAAATGGATGCCTCCGCCACCGACTCGCGCCAATGCGCCGCGCCTCACATCAAATTTGTAAGGGCTGTCCGTGTCTACTATATGCATGAGCCTTTGCATGCTTTCTTCCCCGACTAAATCCACTCCAGAGGAGGTTATTTTATCTTTCGCGGAGTATTTTCCGGTAACAGTTCCATGGGTCTTGCTTAATGGCACCTGAAAGATGTTTATGAACTGTAAAATTTTGTTGATATCTCCGCCAGTAAATTCCCTAAATTCGTTAAGTATATAGTCGCTGCATGCTCCCAAGGGCCTGTAATTCTCATAAAATGTGTCTATTTCGCTGTCCTTAAAACCGAATCTTTGAATAAATTCCATGGATTTGTCCCTGGATTCAAATAAGTTCATTGCCAAGATGAGAGGATCCTCATAAGTCTGGGACTCTGCCGTCCGTATACCGCCGTATTTAAGAGCCCCGCCAGAAGTCTTTAATGAGTCCAATCCAGTGAACATAAAAGAATATCTTTTATTCTCCTCTTTTGACAAGAATTCGCGGTAATTATCGCATAAAAAATCCACAAAAAAAGTTTTGCCGTTGCCCGGCTCTCCCACCAGGACAAAAGCCATGTCTTTTGAAGATCCGTAAGCCGCAGCATCCCTGATAAAAGTCACAAAGCTGTTTAGTTCGTCATACCACCCTATAAGATGTTTTTTTTCTTGCCTAAAGAATTTGAAGTCATATTTGGTCTTTCCCAAAACATTTAACTTATCTATGCCTTGCTCCAATATCATCTTTTCAACTGACTGAAAAACATTTTCAAAGCGATGCCTATCATCTTTTAGCTCTTTCAGATAAGTATCCAAACTCAGACCTGGTTTTCCCATATCACCACTTTAAGTTTATTCCGAAACTCTAGTTTATTTAAACTTTTCTAAAGCGTAGAACATGGTTCTAAAATTAATTTTATTTTTTGCTCATGACAATTTTGTCTATTGTGTCAACATCCAAGTGCAAGCCTTTTGGAAGAAAAAGATGCTCGCAATTAAGAACAACGCAATTTTCCCATGGCTCTTTTTCATTCTTAAAATACAAGTCTACAATTTGATAGCCCATTCCATTTTCAGGACTTTTAACCAGAAGATCCACAAAAAGTGCCGGAAGTTTGTAAGATTTATCTTTCGGGCCTAAAGGAAAATCATACTTAATTTCCATGATTAATCTATTTTAGGCCATCTGCTATTTAAAGTTTTCTTACGCTTTGTAGAAAGTAGCGCTTTATTTTTCTAATAATGTTGTATGCAATAAGCCTTGATGAGATTTCTGCATATTGCATTCGCATTGTTTTGGCTCTCATGTGAGAGCCAAAGAGCCTTTTCACTGCATTGAAAAGGCTCCCTGCAATATTTCTCTGCCAATATAAAGAATAATCAAAGCAGTCTCTGAGCTGTTTGCGATATTGCCCGCGCATACACCCTTTCCTGACTGGAGCAACGCTCCAGATGCCTTGCTCTCGCAGCCAACTATGCAGCGGATTGCTGTCAAATCCTTTGTCCATAAGCACACCATCTGGCAGCACAGGGCTATGTCTTATAAGATATGGAACGTCAACCTTTTCGCCTCGCGGCTTTGCCCTGATGCGCCACGAGAGAAATTTTCGTTTTTCTACATCAATCAGTGTCATCTGCTGAACATAGCGCTTCACCTTTCTCTTAGAATCAATTCGCTTGAGATAATGCTGGCTTGCATTTGTCCTGCTCAATCCTGTGCCGTCAATAGCAGCTACGTCGCATTCTTCTTCGCCGATGCTTGCCTGCGCAAGCCGTTGCCATACCCAAAACGGCCATTTGGCAACGGCTTTTTGCCATGTTGTCCAATGGCGCTCTTCATTATGGTATGCTGCCATGAAGCTTGAAGCTCGCCTCCATGCGGGTGCATGGACTGTATATTCCAGATAGCAAGCATATACTTCCCATGCTGGCGTTAGTTTTGGACCTTTCCTATTAAAGAAATCTGGCAGCTTTGCTTTCTTCCATAAACAGTAAGCTTTTTGTTTTAGTGTTTCTTTTTGTCTCATGGTGGGGTACACTCCCACCCCCGAAGCAGTCTTTAGACTGCTCGGGTTATATTACTTTCTACAGAGCCCTTTTCTTAACAACATTTATAAACGGCAATAAACTTACAGATAATATGACCCAAAAAGCAGAACTAGCCATAACAAAAGACACAATCATAGCAGATATTGTGGAAAAATACCCTGAAACAATAGAGCCATTAATGGGAATGGGGGTGCATTGCGTTGGGTGCCATGTCAGCCCTTATGAGACCCTTGAAAACGGATTTAGGGGGCATGGAATGACAGATAATGATATAAACGAAGCAGTAAAAAAGCTAAATGAGGTAGTAGCTAAAAATGAATCTTCCCATGACAAAGAAGAAGAGTTTGATTTCTCCAAAGCTAAGCTGGATATTACAGAAAAGGCTGCTGTGAAGATAAAGGCTCTAATAGGGCAGGAAAAGATGAAAGGCCTGAGGATTTCTGTTGTGCCTGGAGGATGCTCAGGCTTTAAATATGGAATGGAGCTTGACAACAAAAAGGGCAAAGATGATGTTGTTGTAGAGGAGAAAGGGATAAGGGTCTTTGTTGACAGGAAAAGCATGGAAAAGCTTAATGGTTCCGTAATAGATTATGTTGAAGCATTGCAAGGCGCTGGATTCAAGATAGGGAATCCTAATTCAACCAAAAGTTGCGGATGCGGGAATAGTTTTAGGTAACTAGACGTCAACAACAAAAGTAGATTTGCAGCCTCGCTTCGTTTTCTCAACTTTGAACATATGCAGTGTAATGGCTTTGATGTCATTCCTTAATTCATGCTTTTCCCTGCCTATTTTTTCGCCGGTCAGTTCTGCTCTCAATTCATACCCACCATTTTTTCCGCTTATTTTAACATTTGATTTTTTAAATATCATTGAATAAGTATCCTTTAAGAACAATATTTCCGATAGAAAATCAAATAATAAGTCCTCAACATTTTTTGCTTTTAGCTTAATTGATTTTGTTTCTTTTTCTTCTATCTTGTTTATATCTGCAGATTCCTCAAAGATTGCAAATGCGCAGTTTTCAAACAATTCATCGAGGTCTTTTCCATATGCTTCTATGGCTATGTCTGCAATAGCTACGTCTTCCAGTATTCTGAATTTTTTCATTTGAACGTGTTGTAAAAATCGCTCTCTTTTAATAAACTTATATCCATATTCTTGGCTTCATTTTGCTGGGCATCGTTGTTATAGCCCCATAAAGCCAAATAGCAGTTAATTCCATAACTCTTCAATTTTTTGAAATGCTGCACTTGGTCATCAATGAAATATATGCTTTCATAACCAATGCTAAGCTTAGACTTAATATAACCTATCTGGATTTTTTTGTCCCTGCTTACCAAAGAGTCTGTGGTTATTACTGGCTTTATTCCGAAATTATCTAACAAGGGCTTTATAGCTTCTTTCCGGTTATTGGTTGCTATGGCTATAATAAACTTTTCTTCAAGTTTTTTTATTGAGCCTATAACTTTTTTAAACGGATGACATAGATTTATCCACTTGTTGAAATTTTCATTCTGCAATGAGCTCCTTTCCAAGTAATATTCTCTGATATAGCTATCATAACTACCATTAATTAACTTAGCCCTAAAGTTGTTATATTCATCCTGATTGCAAATTTTTATGCCTTTGTCAAGAATTGACATCATGACATACCAGCAGAAAGCGTCAATGACGTATGGCCTCAATTTTTTGTATTTTTCTACAAGATGGTTATATCTTATTTTTATTTTTTCGAAATTATTGAATGTTATTTTTTTGCCTGAAAATAATTTGGTGTTTTTATTGAAGGTAAGGTAAGAATTAAAACCAACTAGTAAGCATTCATATTGGCTGTCAACTATAACGCCGTCAAAATCCAAGATGAGAGCTTTCATACTATCCTTTTACATTCGCTATCGGAATCAGCTTCACGACCTTCTTCGATATTCCTGCCTTATGAATAGTATCAATTACTTCATCAACATTCTTATAAGCTAGTCCTGCTTCCTCCGCAAGACCCGCCATTGAGACTGACTTAACATAAATGCCTCTTTTTTCCATATCTTGCTGTAATTTGTCTCCCCTGACTTCGCGCTTTGCTCTTGCCCTGGACATAGTTCTTCCTGAGCCATGAGCAGTTGACCCCCATGTTTGCTTCATTGCTTCTTCAGTCCCGACCAATAGATAAGAGCCAGTTTCCATTGAGCCGCCAATAATTACTGGCTGTCCAGTTTTTTTGAATAGGGTATTAAGCTCAGGATGCCCTGGCGGGAATGCCCTGGTGGAACCTTTTCTGTGGACAATCAACTTTTTCTTTTTTCCATCAACTTCGTGCTCTTCCAATTTAGCAATATTATGGGCAACATCATAAACAAGATGCATATCCATTGTTTCTGCATCTTTGCCAAACACTTTCTCAAAGCCTTCCCTGATTCTATGAAGGATAACTTGTCTGTTTGAAAACGCCATGTTGGCTGCGCATGCCATGGCTTTGTAGTAATTCTGGCCTTGTTTGCAGTTGAAGGGCGCGCATGCCAGTTCTCTGTCTCTTATTTCAATCTTATGCTCTTTCATTACAGGCTCAAATTCCCTTAAATAATCTGTTCCTATCTGATGACCAAAGCCTCTTGAACCGCAATGAGCCATGATCACAATCTGTTCTGGAGAATGTATTCCAAATGCGCTTGCAGTATCTTTGTCAAAAATATGTTCGGCCTTGACAAGCTGTGTTTCCAGATAATGATTTCCGGAACCCAAAGTGCCGAGCTGATCTATGCCGCGCTTCATTGCTTTGTCGGAAACTTTTGTGTGGTCCGCCCAGTCTATTTTTCCATTTCCTTCTGTTCTTTCTAGGTCTTCTTTCCAGCCGTAGCCATTTTCCACACACCATTTGCTTCCGTTTTCAATAATTTCTATGAATTGCGGCTTGGTGACATCAAGGAAACCTTTGCAGCCAACGCCTGCAGGAACTAATTTGAAGAGTGTATCTGTAAGCTCCTTTAGTTTCGGCTTGACTTCTTTATAGGTAAGATTAGTTGTAACAAGCCGCATTCCGCAGTTTATATCAAAACCAATTCCACCGGGACTTATTATTCCGTTTTCTTCCGGATCAAATGCTGCTACTCCCCCAATAGGAAAGCCATATCCCCAATGGCCATCAGGCATGCAAAAAGCATATTTCTGTATTCCTGGCAAACAAGCAACATTTGTCACCTGATCAAAGACGCCATTATCCATACTTTTGATTAGATTTTTGCTGGCATAAATTCTTGCAGGAACTAACATGCCTTTTTTATGTGATTTAGGTATTTCCCAGATAAAATCGCTTATTTGCTTTATTTCGCTTGGTCTTTCGGGCTCCTGCCTCATGATTTTTTACCCCCGTAAGCCAAGTTTAAGAAGTTATTATTTAAAGCTATTGGTGACAAATTTAGAGTATAAGGCGCGGCATATGTTCTTAGCCCCCGTATACACCAAAGTTTAGCTAAAAATTTATAAAGCAAACAGGTGTGTGCATGTTTATGAAAGCGGTGTATGCTGGATTGGCTGCGGCAGTATCAGCAATATACTTGACTGGATGCGCTATTAATCCATATGTCCCCAGATATAATAAAACCGAATATAAAAAAGTTGAAAGTTATATGATATATGATGATAATAAGCATACCATAGAATCTGCATTTAGAGAGATAAATGCTTCCAGAAAAAGCTTGTGCATTGAAAGCGGGCTTGAAAGAAGATGCAGGGTTGCTTTGAAAAGCATAGGTGAAGACCAAGAAAAAGGCTTAGGTGCACCATCAGGCATTGCTGTTTTTGGAATGACAATAGAAGCGCCTTACCTAAAAGAGATGGTGTTTGTTATAGAATATGAAAAGAAAAAACAGGTTACGATTGCTGGCTTCCGGGTTACCAGGGGCATTTTCCATAATGAGCTAAAACCGCGTTTTGTAACCATAACTTCTTCTAAGAAATGGCAAGACTTTTACAACAACCCAAGAAAGCAGGTAGTTAGCTTTGGATATGATCTAGAAAGGCTTGGTTTCAACCTAAAACCCACTATTGATTTGATAGATGCTGTTGGGCCATTGCCAGGGATGAAATCTGAACTTAGGTTCAAAAATTGGAAAGAGGCAAATCGAGGCATACGCTTTGAAGTATGGGGCCGATTACTAACTACAATCTGCGATTATTGTTGATTAGCCTTTCCAAAAAAATAATCTTCTTTACGAATTAAAACAGATATCCACAAATTTATAAAACAATATATAGGTTTTATAACCATAAGATTTAAATATAAGGATGCACTTAAAAAAATGCAAAAAAACACAATATGTTGTGGTCTTTGGACCTTAAGTATACAAGATGTTGTGTCTATAATTTAGTGGTAAAAATCCGATAAAAGGGGTGTGGCGATGGCACAAAATATTTCTCAGATAAAAAAACGCGATGGCAGCATAGTGGAATTTGACATGAGCAAGATAGCCAATGCTATATTCAAAGCAGCGGGCTCTGTTGGCGGCCATGACAAATCAGAGGCTGACAAGCTTGCAGCAATTGTTGGATATAAGCTGGAAAGGCAAACAGATGGTGTCCCGACAGTTGAGCAGGTCCAGGACTTAGTTGAAGGGGTTTTGATTGAAGCCGGCCATGCAAAAACAGCCAAAGCCTATATTGTGTACAGGCAGAAAAGGGCAGAGGCAAGGGAAGAGAAGATGAGGGTTCTTGAAAAAGGCTATTTAGATGATGTTGATAAAAAGTTTGATGTCAATGCTTTGAGGGTGTTAAAAGCAAGATACCTAAAAAAGGATGAAAAGGGCAAGCTTATAGAAACACCTAAGCAGCTTTTTACAAGAGTTTCTACCCATTTAGGAATACCAGAAATTTTTTATGATGAGAAAGTTTTTGATATAAACGAAAAACAGAATGTTTTTGAGCTGGAAGAATTTGATGGGAAAGAATATGACAACAAGTTCTCGATAGGAAAGTATGCCCTAAACCAATATCACATAGAAGGCATAATAAGGATTTATAAGCGCTACAACAAACAGAGAAAAATGAAGATTTCATGGAGCCAATTGCTGGAGCTTTTAGAGCAAGGATATTTTGACAAGTACGAGAAAAACATAGATGATTTCTATAATCTAATGGTGCAAAAAAAGTTCATGCCTAATACCCCGGCTATAGCAAATTTTGGGAATTCTCTGGGGATGGGAAGCGCATGCTTTGTCCTAGGCGTAGAAGACAGCATGGAAAGCATAATGGACACATTAAAGCACACCGCGATAATACACAAAAGCGGCGGTGGCACAGGCTTCAATTTTTCAAAGATAAGGCCTGAAAAGGATTTTGTAAGCTCGACATCCGGAGCTGCTTCCGGCCCGCTGTCTTTCATGAAAATGTTTGATACAATGACTGAAGTTGTAAAGCAAGGAGGTATAAGAAGGGGCGCCAATATGGGCATACTAAACAGCAACCACCCAGATATAGAAAAATTCATAACAGCCAAAAGCGGGAATAAGGCCCTAACCAATTTTAATATTTCTGTCTTAATTATGCCAGAATTCTGGGAATGTTACGAAAAAGATAAGCCTTATCCACTGATAAACCCAAGAAATGGAGAGGTAGTAAAGACTGTTGACCCAAAGGCATTGTTTGATAAGATTGTGTATCAGGCTTGGGAATCAGCGGAGCCCGGAGTAATTTTCTTTGATGTGGTAAATAGATATAATCCCTTTTTTGAGCATTTGGGACCTATAGTCACTACAAACCCATGCGGAGAGGTTCTGTTGTATCCAGATGAGCCATGCAACCTAGGAAGCATAAATGTCTGGGCATTTGCAAAAGAGGATGAGCAGGGAAATGGATATTATGATTGGAACGGCCTAAAGGAAGCCACGAAAAAATGCACCAAGCTGCTTGATAATGTCATTGATATAAACAAGTTTCCATTAAAGCAGATAGAGGATATGAGCTTAAACACAAGAAAAATCGGATTAGGAGTAATGGGAGTTGGTGACTTACTATATGAGTTAAGGCTGCCTTATAACAGCGATGAGGGAATCAAATTCATGGAGAAGCTGATGCAGTTTATTGCCTATTACTCCCATGAAGAAAGTGTTGAGCTTGCAAAGACAAGAGGCAATTTGCCTTATTACGACAAAAGCTTCTATAAAGAAGGAAAACTGCCATTCGGGGGGTTTGACCTACAGGAAGAGTGGGAGCATGACTGGAAAAAGCTAAGCGAGGATGTGAAAAAGTATGGGACAAGAAATGGCTATACAACAGTAATAGCCCCTACAGGCAGCATATCTATGATAGCGGGATGCTCCGCGGGAATGGAGCCCGTATATAGCCTGGCCTTTGAGAAAAACGTCAAAGTTGGAAGCTTTTATTATACCGATCCTGCTTTCGAAAAGGTGATGAGAAAAGAGGGATTATATTCGGAGGAACTTATGCAGCAGATATGTGAGAATGGCGGAAGTGTGCAGGGCCTTGAAGATTTTCCAGCAAAACTGCAGAAAGTCTTTGTGACAGCAATGAACATAACCCCGGAAGACCATATAAGGGTTCTTGCATCATTCCAAAAATGGGTTGATAGTTCTATTTCAAAGACGAATAATTTCCCGGCAGATGCTACTGTAGAACATATGAAAGAGAGTTATATACTAGCCTATAAGCTTGGATGTAAAGATGTTACTGTTTTCAGGGACTCGAGCATAAAAAACCAGGTCTTGGTAGCTCCTAAAAAGAAAGAAGTACAGAAGAAAACTTCTATGGAAGCCTTAATGAAAAATCAGGAGGTCCAAGTCGCAGAGGATGGAAGTGCAGCAGCGCAAAGAGAATTAGACTCTGGAAGGCTGATTATGCAAAGCGAAAGCAAAACAAAGACAAGGACATGCCCTGAGTGCGGTGGGCAAGCCCAGATACAAGAAGGCTGTGTTTCATGCAAATCCTGCGGCTGGGCACTTTGCAAATAGCTTTTTTCTTTTTTCTACCCTTATTTTTGAAAAACATTAAAAAGATGCTCCCACTAGCTTAGGTTGTGCTATGGTAACAAAGCTAAAGAGAAAAGTGGTTGTAGAAGGAGATGAGAACAAGAACCATCTTGGGCTAGTGCATGTTGTGACGGGAGACGGAAAAGGCAAAACAACGAGTTCTTTGGGACTGGCAGTAAGGGCTTTGGGGAGCAATTTAAAGGTATATATGATTCAATTCCTCAAATCTGGCTCGACAGGAGAGCTTTATACAATAAAAAACCACCTGCCAAGCATGAAGATAATCCAATTCGGCGTTGATGCAGTGAGGGAAAGGCAGCAGAAACTTGATGTATTCAGGGACAAAGGAAGCAAGTTTGTGTTCAATCCTGACGAAGAAGAAAAAGAAGCCGCATTGCTTGGGTTTGAGCATGCAAAAAAAGTTATAAATTCCGGAGAATATGACCTAGTGATTTTAGATGAGATTAATGTTGCGCTAGACAAGGGCCTTGTCCCCATAAAAGATGTCCTGGAAATTATAGAAAGTCATGGAAATGTGGAGTTATACTTTACAGGCAGGGATGCTCCCCAGGAGATTATAGACAAGGCCGATTATGTTTCAGTAGTCAAGGGAGTAAAGCACCCGTGGCAAAAAGGAATCAAAGCAAGAAAGGGAATAGAATTTTAGAGGTAAAATGCCGAAGATAAAGCTTAGCAAAAATGCACTGGAAATCCTGGAAAAAAGATACCTTAAAAAAAATCCCGAAGGCAAAGTGATAGAAAGGCCAGAGGAGATGTTTGCCAGAGTGGCTAGCAATATCGCGTTGGCTGATGCAAAATACTTATTGAAGGAAGACATAGCAAGTCTGCAGGAAAGAGAAAGCAAAGAATACCATGAGTTGGTTAAAGAAGAAAAATTCCGGGATATTCTAAACAAGCATATAAAAGCCAAAGCTAAAATTAAAAAAACTGGAGTGGAATTTTATGGCTTGATGGCGAGGCTTGATTTCCTGCCCAATTCGCCAACTTTGTTTAATTCTGGAAGAAAACTTCAGCAGCTTTCTGCATGCTTTGTGCTTCCTGTGGAAGATGACCTTGATGCAATATTCAAGACGCTGCATTATGCAGCCAGAATTTCAAAGACAGGGTCAGGAACCGGATTCAATTTCTCAAATTTAAGGCCAAAGAATGACGTTATTTCCTCTGTTACCGGGTTTTCTTCCGGCCCGCTGTCTTTCATGAAGGTATTTGATGCTGTTACGGAGCAGATCAAGCTAGGGGGCTTGAGAAGAGGCGCTAACATGGGCATATTAAGGGTTGACCACCCAGATATAGGAGAATTCATAACTATAAAATCAAAAGAAAAGACCCTTGAGAATTTTAACATCTCTGTTGCAGTGACGGATAAATTCTTGCAGGCTGTGACAAGAGACAGGAATTATTCTTTAATAAACCCAAGAACCCAAAAGAAAGTGAAAGAAGAGAGCGCAAACAAGATTTTTGAGCTTATATGCCAGACGGCCTGGAAGACGGGCGACCCCGGCCTGTTGTTTATAGACAGGATAAACAATGATAATCCTACCCCTAAGATTGGTCCGCTCGAAAGCACTGACAGCTGCGGAGAGCAGCCATTATTGCCGTACGAATCTGCAAACCTTGGCTCTATTAACCTCCCTAATATGGTTGCTAATGGAAAGATTGATTTTAACAGATTAGAAGAAGTAGTGCATTCAGCCATACATTTTTTGGACAATGTGATAGATATGTGCAACTATCCCACTCCAGAAACCAAGGAAATTGTGAGCAAAAACAGGAAAATTGGGCTAGGAGTTATGGGATTTGCGGAAATGCTTGTGAAGCTCAAAATACCTTACAATTCTGATAAAGCAGTCAAAGTTGCTGGAAATGTGATAGCATTTATAAGAAAAGAGGCCGATAAAGAATCTGTGGAACTAGCCAAGGAAAGGGGAGTTTTCCCAAGCTGGGAAGACAGCATCTATAATAAAAAAAGCAAAAATTTCAAAGGAAAGCACCTTATGCTGAGGAATGCTACAAGGTTAACTTTAGCTCCAACAGGAACCATAAGCATCATTGCCGGAACTTCATTTGGCATTGAACCGCTGTTTGCGCTAAGCTTTGTCAGAACATTAAATGATGGCTCTGAGCAGCTGAATGTCGATAAAAATTTTGAGGATACAATGAAAAAAAGGAAGCTGTACGGGGATGAGCTGATGAGATATATAGCAAAAAAAGGAAGCATTCATAATATCGCATCAATACCTCAAGAAATAAGGGATATTTTTCCTGTCTCATATGATATAACACCGAACTACCATGTCAAAATACAGGCTGCTTTTCAGAGATATGTAGATAATGCCGTTTCAAAAACAGTAATATTGCCAAATGAAGCCAGCGTTGAGGATGTAAGAAGCACCTATATGATGGCATACAACCTTGGATGCAAGGGCATTTCAATCTATCGCTTTGGAAGCAGAGATGACCAGGTATTGTTTTTGAGGGGCATAAAGGACAATCAAGTTAGTTTGACAAACTGGCTGAAGCATTTGAGGTAAAGATAGATATATAGACAAAAAATACCGTTTAAAATCAAAATACTGCGCCGCTTCGCGACAAAAAAAAGATAGTGGACAGAAAGGTAGTATAAATGACTATAATCAAATCAAAACAGTTTATATTAAGGCCCTATAAAAAAGGAGATGAAGCGCCACTTGCCAAGAATGTAAATAACAAAGATGTGTACAGATATACTTTGGCAATACCTTATCCTTATAATTTAAAAGATGCAAAAGAATGGATAAAACATTGCATGAGCCTTGATAAGAAAACAAAAAAAGACGAGATTAATTTTGCTATAGTTATTGGTGGAGAAGTGGCTGGGGGGATAGGACTAAAGGGTATAAACGGACACAAGGCCGAAATTGGCTACTGGCTTGGCAAGGATTATTGGAATAAAAAGATTATGACTAACGCTGTCAAGCTTGTCACAAATTTTGGGTTTAATCAATTAAGATTAAAAAGAATTTATGCTTTGGTGTTTTCTCCAAACAAGGCTTCAAAAAAAGTGCTGGATAAAAATGAATATAAACAAGAAGGAATTATGAGGAAGTATGAAGATAAAGATGGAAAGCTCATGGACACATTAATATATGCAAAAGTGAGATGAAATGGAAAGCATAAACTTGAATGATAGTTTAGCAATAAGGAACTTAAAAAAGGAATACCTGCTGAAAAAAGAAAAGATAAGCAGCAGGCTGAATGAATTTGACGGGTTTTATTCCGGCAATTACTCATGGCATTTTTATGACAATAAGATGGAATTGAAGGAAAACAGCAATGATGCTGATTTTAGCCTTTTTGAGGAGCTTTGCTTCTGCATTTTGACTGCTAACACAAGCGCAGAGATGGGCATGAGATCCATTGACAAGATAAGGAACCTGCTAATTAATGGCTCTGCTGAAGAGATGAGCAGAGCTTTAGAGGGAACTTACAGGTTCAACAACTTAAGGCCTGCATTTATCGTGCATACCCGTGAGCAATTTAAAAGAAGCTATAATTTCAAACTAAAAGAGAATATTGAATCTCTGAAAAATGATCCGGATATATTGAGGGATTTTTTTGTGGATAATGTCAAAGGTTTTGGATACAAGGAAGCTTCTCATTTTCTGAGAAATATAGGATTTAAAGGCTATGCGATTCTTGATAAGCATATCCTGAATTCTTTAATTGAATTTGGGGTTGTGGATGAGATTAAGATGCCATTAAACCGAGATAGATATTTGGGGATAGAAGGCAAAATGAAGGTTTTTAGCAATGAAATAGGCATTCCGATGGACGAATTGGATTTATTGCTTTGGAGCAGAAGGAATGGGAGGATTCTAAAATGATAAGGAGATATAAAGAACGGGATTTTGAAAGGTTTAAAGATATAGTTAGGGGCTGTTTTGACCAATATGTCTATATTGGCGCTGGAGAGCTGGAAGAAAAGATGAAAGCGGCTATTGTAGACGATTTTACTTCTAATGCCTGGAATGATAGGCTGATTAATGAATTTGAAACTTATGTTTGTGATTCTGAAATTGGAGTTATGGGGAGCGGCGCATTATTAAAACATGATAACGGCCCAGAGATTGATATGCTTTTTATCGAACCAGATTACCATAGGTTGGGCATAGGGACAAAGATGATGGGCTTTTTAGAGAGTTTAGCTAAAGATAGGGGCTATCATGAAGTATTCCTTCATTCTTATCTTAATGGCATTAAGTTTTATGAAAATAGAGGGTATAAAGCTGTTCGGAACTTTTGGTATGATTATCCCGAGCAAGGATTAAAAATTCCTACAACTGAAATGGTAAAAAGGCTGAGATAATTTTATGGTTCTAAAAGAAGGGCAAAAGGCGCCAAATTTCGAGCTTAGAGATGCCAAGGGAGATAAAGTAAGGCTTTCTGATTTTTTAGGCAAGAAAATTGCCCTGTATTTCTATCCAAAAGACGACACCCCGGGATGCACTATGCAGGCAAAGCAGTTCACTTCAAGCAAAGGGGATCTAGAGAGATTAAATGCTGTTGTTTTGGGTGTAAGCTTAGATGATGAAAACAGCCATAAAAAATTCTGCAGCAAATATGGGATAAACTATGGTTTATTGTGCGATACAAAAGCCGAGGTCTCAAAAAAATACGGAGTTTACGGACCTAAGCAGTTCATGGGAAAGAAATCAATGGGGATAATAAGGAGCACGTTTGTAATAGATGAACAAGGCATGATAATAAAAGCATTTTACAGGGTAAATCCGGAAAAAAGCATTTCGGAAGTTCTGGAAGCTTTAAAAGAATGATCCAACAATAGATTCTGAACGTTGATATGCTAAAACATTGTTATTGACTAAGAATAAATTTTATCGCTATCAAAGATGATATGATTAGAATATCCCCATAAGTTGAAAATAAAATGGCTGGAATCCCAAAAAATATTGGTAAAATAATCTCTTTATTGAAAAATAGCAATAGAAGATTTCAAAATCCTTTAGCTACAGAAATAGGGAAGAAAACCAGAAGCCCGTTTCGGGTACTTATTTCCTGCATTATGAGCTTAAGGACCAAAGATACGACAACCGGCCCTGCTGCCAAAAGGCTGTTTTCATTGGCAAAAACTCCTGAAGAGATGCTAAAATTATCAAAAAAACAGATTGAGAAAGCAATATTTCCCGTTGGTTTCTACCCTACAAAGGCCAAATATATTCTGGAAACTTGCAAGATTCTGGTTGAGAAGTATAATGGTAAAATTCCAGATAAAGAAGAGGATTTATTGAAATTGCCTGGTATCGGAAGGAAATGTATGGGGATAGTGATGTGCTATGGCTTCGGAAAAAATAGCCACATACCTGTGGATACGCATGTTTTCAAATTAGTCAACAGATTAGGCTGGGTAAAAACAAAAACACCGGAAAAAACAGAGCAGGAATTGTATAAAATAATCCCAAGGAGATATTGGCATGATCTTAATGATTTGCTGGTTGCGCATGGGCAGAATATATGCGTGCCTGTAAGCCCTTTTTGCTCTGAATGTATTGTAAGGAAATACTGCCCTAAGATTGGTGTCAAGAAAAGCAGATAAACCACCACATTATAACAAATTTTCATATAAATCAAGGCCGCATTGAAGGCTAAAATCAGAGACCTTTAAAGAAAAACAGGTAAATCAGATAAGAGTTAAAACTTAGTATTATAATACCGAAAATCGCTGCAATTATAGTTGTTGTTTTTTTGTTTACCAGGCTGCCCATTATTTTCTTGTCTGCGCTGAAAAGCAATATAGGGATCATAGGCAAGGGTATAAGAAGGCTTAATACAACCTGACTGTATACCAGGAGATTTAGGGGCTCTAAGCCGAGCATTATTGCAACTGTTAAAGGTATAAGATTGATGAATCTTGTTATCAAGCGCCTTACCCAAAGCGGTACCTTAAAGCCCATAAGGCCGTCCATGACTGACTGGCCTGCTAAAGTTCCTGTTATTGAGGAAGAGATTCCTGCAGATAATAATGCTAATGCAAAAACCAGCGCTGCAAAGCCCCCAAACAATGGTATTAAGGTTATGTAAGCGCCTTCTAATGTTACTACTTTATCCCCTAATCCAAAGAAAGCGGCTGCTGCCATTATGAGCATAGCAGCATTGATTAAGGCAGCAATTGTTAGGGATAAAATGTTTTCAGCCGCATGGTACTTTAAAGTTGTTTTTTTGCCAATTGAATTTTTAAATCCGATAATTTTGTTTTTTATCAGCCATGAATGGACGAACAATGCATGAGGCATGACTGTAGCTCCTATAATGCCTACTGCTATCAAGGCGCTTTCCGGAGGCAGTATAGGCTTTATGGAGCTAGTGAGTATTAAAGAAAGATTTGGCCTGGCTAAAAATACCTCATATACAAAGCCAAGGCCTATTACCGAAACGAAAAGGACAAAAGCCCACTCAAGATATCTAAACCGTTTTTGAGTCAGCAATATCAAAAGCAAAACATCAATAACAGCTATATATGTGCCATAAATCATCGGTATGCCGAAAAGAAGCTTCAAGGCCACAACAATCCCCAAAAATTCGGCAAGGTCTGTTGCAAGTATTACAAGCTCTGACAAAAGCCAATATGACACAATAAGGCTTTTCCTTTTCAGTTTTTCCCTGACCAGTTCAGCAACACTATAACCAGCTATCCCGATTTTTCCGGAAAGGTATTGGAACATCATGGCCATGCCTGAAGCGAGCCAGATAACCCAAAGGAGCTTATACTCAAAATTTGCCCCCCCGCTTATGTTAGTTCCCCAATTGCCCGGGTCCATATAAGCAACACTTACTATTAAGCCAGAGCCCGTGAAGAGCCAGAACTTCCTGTCTAGAAATATGCTAAAACGGCTTTTTATTTTGCTTATAGGACTCATAGTTTACCCTAAAACCAAAAACCCGGTAATATAAATTACTAAAAGGCCAGCAAGGAAGCCAGCAACATTTGTCAAGGTGAATAATGAAATCCATCTTCCTTTTGCCATGTAATGCAAAATATCAAAAGTTACATCAAAAATTGCCCCTGCGCCTATTGCAAGGAAAAATACTGCAAATGCCGCTGAATATGAAAATCCTCCAATCAACGCTCCAATAATTGTTGGAAAGCCCGCTATTAATCCCATTAAAACAAGATGAAGCATAAAATTTTTGATTTGCTTTAAACTTCTTGCCAAAGGAGCAACTATTGCAACACCTTCTGTAACATTATGAATCATAAACCCGATTACCAATAGGCTACCTAATGCTATCTCCCCAATAGCATAAGCGCTTCCTATCGCCAAGCCTTCCCCAAGATTGTGCAAACCAATGCCTAATGCTATAAGGTATCCCCAGACTAAAGCCCTGTAATGCTCGCCCTTTTCTTTTGTAAAATACTCGGTCTTATATGTAACTGTCGACAAAACAAGAATTGCAAGCAAGAATCCAATCAGCAAAATTCCTATTCCATTAAAGGATTCTGGAAGCTGCCCGAGAAGCTCGAATGATTCTGACAAAGCGTCAAATCCTAAAAATAGCAGCAAGCCTACTGTAAGGGAAAGCAAAAAACTGTACCACCTTTCCCTCAACATCCTGAGGAAAGGAAGCCACAATAAGCCCAGCAAAACAGGAATAACACCCACATAAATCCCCAATAAAACGAATGTCTTGAAGTAAAAGAAATTAAAGCTTGGAGTCAAGGCTGCCGCCTCAATCTCTTTCTCAAAAGTAACCCCATTTCTCGAAATCAAAGTAATTTTTTCAAAATCACCTTCCAGCCAGGGATATGAAATTTCTATTTTTGCTTTTTTAAGTGGCTGCAAGGTGTTTGTTGGATGCATCTCAAATTGCCAATAAGCATCATTGACTAAAATCTGGGCTATTGTTACCGGCTCCGGGCCATCATTAAAAACATCCAAGGTTATATGCTCTGTAGAAAACACTACTCTTTGTATAAATGCCTTTTCAAGCGGGACAATATTTGATTTTAATACCCCAAGAGGGCCAAACTTAAGAAAAAACACCAGCAATACCGCTAATAAAATAAGAGGCAATAATCCCTTTAACCAAAATTTTAGTTTACTTTGCTGCTCCATCTTATTCAGTTGCCTCAAAAAAGCCCATCCATCCCAGCTCTGCAAACTCTGCAACATGAGCATGGAACATATACATTCCCGGATACTTGAATTTTACATCCAAAATTGATCTTTCTGCCTGTGCCATTGAAGTTACGTCAGTATAAGCATCCGGCTCAAGCTTTGTTCCGGTCCTATATTCATCAAAAAAGACCGCATGAAGATGGAAAGAGTTTATTGGGTCAAATTCGACAATATTTATTAAATAAATTCTTATCAATTCATCTTTTTTAACTTTAATTGGGTTTATAGCATAATAAAACGCCTTGGTGTTTACTGCATAAACCTCATTTTCTCCGTCCAGAGTTGTATCAAATGCGTTCATTATCATGACCATTTCTTTGTCTGCTTTGGGCCTTGTGTCATTTTTAGGGTCAACGATGTAAGCGCCGTAAAGGCCTTTGCTTATGTGCTGCTTTAGCGGAACAGAATGGCAGTGGAAGAGGTGAACTCCGAATGGGTCTGCATCAAACTCATAAGTGAAATCCTGTCCGGGATAAACAAAATCTTCCGGCATTGAGCCATCCATGCTTGATGGATGAAATCCATGAAAATGCATTGTATGTGGCTTAGTTCCTTTGTTTGTGAAATAAATTCTTATTCTATCCCCTTCGGTCGCCCGTATCGTGGGAGCGGGCACCTGGCCATTGTACGTCCATGCGGGGAAGAAAACGCCAGGCGCAATCTCGATTTCACTATCTTCTGCATAAATCCAGTATTCTCTCAATAAGCTCCCATCCGGCCGCTTTGTTTCTTTGTAGTATTTGCTTCTTTCTTCTTTAGGCAGATTATTGAAGTTCCATGCAGTCAAATACTGCATAGGGTCAAATCCATCATCTGCATATTTTCCCGTTATCCCAATTTTTTCCTGCGCTGTCTTTTGAGGATCGCTCGATTGCGTGCCCATCCTTATCTCATTGAATGACTCCAGGCATTTTGGGTCTGTAGAAGTTGGATTTGTGCAATATTTTGCAGCTTCTTTCATCCTATCAAATTCTGTTTGTGCTTTTGCCTCAGTTGGAAACATTATTTTTGATATAACTAGCGCCAATATCATAATTGACGCAACAGCTAATATTTTCTTTTTGTTTAATATCAATTCCATTTTCATTGATTCGAAAGCTGATTTTCCAAAATTAAATGTTTCATTCCTTATGGATATTGCAATGATTAAAAGTCCTGCCACTATTATTGCAAACCCCATAATAAAATGCAGAAAATGAGGCATATTAGCTCCAAAAGTTAGAAATTCATGCATATCATGCGGCAATAACGAAAAAAATATTCCAAAAACTATAAGCGCTGTTGATAATATTCCAAAAATTATTTTTTTATTTTTCATTTTATTTGCGAAGAATTACCCGGTATCGGCTTTCCGTGGGGATCTTTTTTTGGGTTGCCAAGCAGTTTTCCCATTCTTTCAATCGACTCATCGCTGAAAGCGTGCTCCAGCTTATGGGCTTCATTATGTATTTTTTCGTGGCTTAATTGCAATACATCCTTAAGAAAGGTTTCAACAATCCTGTGCCTAAAAGTAAGGTTTTTTGCGATGTTTAAGCCTTTTTTTGTAAGGTTAATTTTAGAATATTTTTTATAGCTGATAAATCCGCCTTTATCCAACTTTTTCAGCATTTCTGATACGCTTGGCTTTGACACATCAAGATAGGATGCAACTTCCACTGATTTTACTTCATGCTCTTCCTCCAATAAATGATAAATAGCCCTTAAATAGTCCTCCCTGCTTATGCTTTCCATGTAATAGTTAGGTTAACCTAACTTCTATTTAAACCTTTCGCCACATTGATAAGTGGTGTAATCAATTTGGCAGTCAATTTTTATAGCGGAGAAAACAAATAATTGAGCAAAATATAATAGCGGCAGTTAGTTTTAATGTATGTTTTGCCGCTATTATATTCGGAGGAACGAACAAGTTTATATTAATTACACTA
>Ga0209541_10002707_pt1 | contig 33252 bp, 40 predicted proteins | sample RifCSPlowO2_01_FD_184027 | JGI IMG/M metagenome (GOLD analysis project Ga0209541, IMG submission 184027) | Groundwater microbial communities from Rifle, Colorado - Rifle CSP2_plank lowO2_0.1 (SPAdes) (version 2) | ecosystem: Environmental > Aquatic > Deep subsurface > Groundwater | place...
TCCGTAATTCCCCGACCGAATGAGTGTTTACTATGCACCGACCAAACGAAGTGGTTTCTTGGATGCCCAGAAAGCAATTGATACCGCCCGAAGCCTGGGGTTTACCTTTAACCCGGATATCAGAAGCGAAATAAACTATGTCTGGACGAATCAGGATCCGCTCTCCAGCCGACTCCAAATGGATATTGTTTCGGGTCATTTTGTGATGACCAGAGTCTGGCAAAATAATCCGGCCCTATTGTCTCTGACCAACTTCGCCTCTAACCGGCAGGTAGTCGACGACGTCACCAACTTTCTACGCAAAGCGGATCTCGTGCCAAATGATGTTACGGCCGGACCGCTACCAGCTTATCTCAAGGCCGTTTCGGGAAAGCTAGTGCCGACGATCTCTCTTTCGGAAGCGGACTTTGTCCAGATAGATTTCTTCCGCAACAACCTCGAGACGATCGACAAGGAAACTAAGAAAGTCGTAAGTAGTTATCCATTCTACCGCCTCGACCCGGACTTTGGTCTGATCAGAGCGATCGAGTCGGGATCCAAAGATAGCAGTGACAAAGTTGTCGAGCTTTACTACAACTACACTATTGTGAATTACACCAGAAGCGGGACCTACCCAATCAAGACCGGGGATGCGGCCTGGCAAGAGTTTAGTAGCGGCGGCGGCTTTGTCACAGATAAGAGTAAAAAAAGTGGCACTGTGGCGATACGAAGAGTTTTGCTCGGCTACTTTGATTCCCCGTCGCAAAATTACGCTATGCCGATTTATATTTTCCTGGGGGACTCTTTCGTCGGGTACCTCTCGGCGATCACAGACACGGTCCTGAAGAAGTAGTTATATTTGCATCCAGTCGAAGTTGTCATAGACCCAGTTGATCAGTTTGGCCGATTCGCCGAAACGGTCCTCGCTCCCGAGCAGAGTAACCAGGATACTTTTGCCGTCCCGGGTGACCAGGGTTACCAGGCACTCGCCCGATTCCGGGGTCCAACCGGTCTTGAGGCCCTTGACCCCATCCATACCCAAAAGTTTGTTGGTGGACTCGAGGTAGTACTTTTTGGAACCGGTGATATCAGTGATCGTGATCGTTTTGGTGGAAACAATTTTTCTGATGGTGGCGTTTCTGATCGCTGCCCGGGCGATAACAGTAAGGTCGGTGACGGTGGTGTAGTGATCGTCATTGATGAGGCCGCTAACATTGGTAAAGTGAGTTGATGTAAGTCCAAGCTCCCTGACTTTTTGATTCATTCGGGTGATAAATTGGGTGTAGCCACCGGGATAATTTTCCGCCAGGACCAGACCGGCGTCATTTCCCGAGTCGACCAGAAGTCCATAAAGCAAGTTTTCGACGGTTAGCTGATCGCCATTGACCAAATGGATGGTGGAACCGACCGCCTGACTGGCGGTCCTTGCGGTCAGCACCTGGTCGGTATCGTATGCATCGAGGGCCACTAGGGCGGTCATTAATTTGGTGGTGCTGGCGGGAAAAAGTTTGGTCCGGCCGTTTTTCTCATAGATCTTGGTGCCCGAATCGGGATCAAAAATATAAACTGAGTTGGCGGTAATTTCGGGTGCGGGAGCGGCACTGGTTTTTGGCTGGGGGACAATAATGGTGGTAGTGGTAGCGGACTTGACGGCAGGTCTTTCCTTTGCGGAAGCGACGGGGAATAGAATGAAAATCAGCGCCAGGAAAATCAGCGCAAACATATCAAAAACTTTGAATGGCGATAGCCTGACCTTCATGAATCAATTTTATCAGAGTTAGCGTATTACTCTAGGGTCGAAAGACGGACGTCGATCCGCTCCATATCGCGGGGAAACATTGTTGCCTCGCGAATATTTTTTAGTCCCAAGATGTGCATGGTAATTCTTTCCGCCCCCAGGGCAAAGCCGCCCAATCTAGGAGAGCCGTATTTGAAGGCCTGAAGATAGAGCGCAATGCCCTTTTCGGACAGACCCCATTCATGGACGTTGTTGACGATGGTCTGATAGTCACTCAGACGCTGGCCGCCGCTGGACCACTCGACGCCGCGGCAAAGTAAGTCGACGGAGTAGGCATAGGTCGGATCGGCAGGATCAGGATGGACGTAGAAGGGTTTTTTCTTGGTCAGGAAGTGGCTGACAAAGACCAGGTCGGAATCTTTTTCTTCTTTGGCCCAGGCGCAGATCTCCCGCTCGTCTTCGGGGGCCAAGTCCTTTTCAGCTCTGACATCACGACCGGTTCTTTGGAAAATAATCTCCTGGGCATCCCGCAGTTTGATCACCGGAATTTTTTCTGATATGAGAGGTATGGTGGCATTGTAGAGGGCCAGCTCTTTGGCACACCGGCTATTAACTTCGTCGAAAATAAAACGGACGACGTACTCCTCCATCTCCTGGACTTCCTCCCATGATTCTATGAAACCAAACTCAGCGTCGAGACTGGTGGACTCGGTGAGATGCCTGGTGGTGACCGATGGCTCTGCCCGGTAGATGTGGTTGACGCTAAAGACCCTTTCGAAGGCGGTGACCAAGAGTGATTTGTACAACTGTGGACTTTGGGAGAGATAGGCTTCGTGGTCGAAATACTTGACCCGGAAAACTTCGGCACCGCCTTCCGGGACTGCCGAAATAATTGAGGGGGCCTGAAATTCCAGAAAGTCTTTTGCCTGGAGGGCTTTTCTGAATGCATCAATAACAACAGCCTGAACTTTGAAGATCGCCTGGACTTTTGGATGACGAAGGGTGAGGGAACGATAGTCGAGAAGAGTAGGCAGTTCAACCTCGAGGGTTTCCTTGCCCATGTCAAAGGGAAGCTCGGCCGCTTTGGAAAACAACTCTGTTTCCTTGGCTTCGACCTCGATCGTACCAGTCTCGATGTTTGGATTGACCAATTTTTCCGGACGCTGTTTTACTATTCCGGTAATGGCAATGACATCTTCGGTATGAAAGTCTTTCGCCAATTCGGGCACGAGAACTACTTGTACCAAACCGGTTCGGTCGCGCAGGTCAATGAAAACTATCTTGCCGTGGTCGCGTCTCACGTTAACCCAGCCTTTTAGGGTGACAGTCTGACCAACCAACTGCGGTGTTTCCTTGATGAGAGTGCGTTTCATAGCTTACTGTTATTTTACATCAGATTCCGGGTGTTAAGATTAGCTTGTGGAATATAGACGCAAATTACTCCCGGACGAGAGGGCCTTGTTCCCCGTGGAACTCGCCCATATTTTTGATCTTTTTGCCCTGGCGGACAAGGAAATCTACCTGGTCGGAGGGGGAGTGCGAAACATTTTATTGACGAAACGGCCGGTCAATTGCGACCTGACTACCAACGCCACCCCGGAAGAAATCCAGGAGATAACGCGTGAGTATGACCCGTACTATGAAAATGATTTCGGGACGGTGGGGATGCGAATCGGCGAGGACCTGCCTGCCGGCAGGCAGGAGGTTTACGAGATCACCACTTACCGGTCGGAAAAAGGATACTCGGACTTTCGGCATCCGGACGAAGTTGTCTGGGGGAAAACTCTGGAGGAAGATGTCACCCGGCGAGAGTTTACGGTGAGCGCAGTGGTGATGAGCGAGAGCGAACTGATCGACCTGGTCGGAGGACTGGCTGATTTTGAAGAGGGAATAATAAAAACGGTGGGAAATCCTGAGGAAAGGTTTGGCGAGGATGCCCTCCGGATGATGAGGGCAATCCGTCTGGCGGCGACACTTTCCTTTCGAATCGAAAAAGAAACTCTGGAAGCGATCAGTGAGAAAGCTCCCCTTTTGGCCAAGATCAGCCGGGAAAGAATCCGGGACGAATTGCTAAAGATCCTTGGCAGCAACTACCCCGCCGATGGAGTGAGACTGCTGATCTCGACGGGATTAATGGAATTTATTATTCCGGAAATATTAGTTGCAAAGGGTGTCGATCAAACCGGACACCATACCCTCGACGTCCTGGACCATATGCTCGAAAGTCTGGCTGCGTGCCCCTCACGGGACCCGATCGTCCGCCTGGCGACGCTGCTTCATGACATTGGCAAACCGCAGACGAAGCGCTACCACTGCGTCAAGTGCGGTTCTTTGATAAAGGAAAGCACCATGGTCGATGGGATGCTCGCTTGTCCAAAATGCGGGACCGGTCAGACCCCTCACAGTAGTGCGACCTTCTACGGACACGAGGTGATCGGGGCGAGAATGGTGGAAAAAATCGCCGATGGCTTGCGGCTTTCGGCGAAAGATAGGGAAAGGTTAGTTACCTTGGTGCGCTGGCACATGTTTGCCTATCAGCCGGAGATGACTGATGCCTCGATCCGACGATTTATTCGGAGAGTGGGCAAGGAAAACATCAATGACATGATCATGCTGCGGATCGGCGACCGCAAGGGGGGAGGGAGCAAAACGACCAGCTGGCGCTTGATGGAATTTCAAAAAAGAATCGGCGAGCAACTTTTCGAACCGATGGAAATCAGTGATATGGTGATCAACGGTAAGGACGTGATGGAGACTCTTGCGATAAAACCGGGACAAAAAGTGGGACGGGTTCTGAAACAGCTGTTTGAAGAAGTGATCGAGGATACCAGCAAGAATAACCAGGAATATTTGCTGAAGCGGGTAAAAGAACTGGCTTAGGCCATAAAAAAACCACCCAGTAAGGGGTGGTTTCTTCTCGAACACACGAGATTAGAGGATCTGGTCGGCGAGCCACATGATCAGGACCATGGCCCACAGGTAGGCGCCGTCTTTGACGAAATAGATGACGACGCCGAGGGCGACGTAAAGCAGCGCCATCAGTGCTCCTACATAGAGTGGATTCTTCTTGGAAGCGCGGACGCGGGTGACGCCCCACATCAGCAGCACCAAGGCCCAGAGGTAGGCCGCGTTCCCGGTAACAAAGATGGTGATACCGATGGCGACCAGACCACCGAGAATGCATATTGCCATACCGAGCTTCTGCTTATTTTCGGACATCGTAGCTCTCCTTTTTGACTAGAATGTGCGAGGGTGGCTTCGAGACAGATTGGCCTCGATTGCTTTGGATTTTATCACGAAAGAGGGTCAATAATCAAATTATAGGCTACTTCCGGTGGCGGATTTCGTCCCATCGGGGAGTTAGGGTAATCGTTTCTCTGTATAAAGCGCCAGGTGATCGACGTCCCGCTTGGCGACCCTTGCGGGAAACGTCCCCCCATCATCGAGGAGAATGGTTTCGTCCACTTCATGATAGGCGGGTCCAATAAGGACCTTCTTACTCTCCAAGCCAGCTTTCTCTGCTACTGATTCTTTCCAGGCAACTAACTCTTCTTGACTGGCTCGACGATTATCGCCGTTTTTCTTGTTTGGCCTAACGGGGTAGAGAGCGATCTTCCCTTCACCGTCCTCAAGATTAAAAACCATGGGATGTCCTTCCCGTTGACCGGCGGAACCGGTAAAAACATAACCGAAAAGCCTTTCGAAATCTGGGGCGATATCTGGCCAGTGAAATAAATCGGCCTGGCTGGCCAGGAAGGGTTCTGTTTGAGGCGCCTTGCGGCGAAGTTCGTCCTCAAGACTTTGTCCTTCGTTTCTCATTTTTTCCTTCCTCTGATTTCGTCCCAAATAACTAGGAGCGGGACGGCGGTGAAGGGAGAAGAATAAGAGCCGGAAATGGTACCGATGAGAAGAGCGAGGGCAAAGTTTCTGGTAGTATCACCACCAAGGAGGACGAGGGCAAGAAGCATGAAGATGATAGTCAGGGAATTGTTCAGGGAACGGATCATTGTTTCACTCACCGCCTGATTGGCGAGATCGTAGGTCGATGCGTTGGGTAGCCTCTTTTGGAGTTCCCGGATACGGTCGTAGACAACGATAGTGTCGTGAACGGAGAAGGAAAGAACCGTCAGGGCGGCGGTGACAAAGAGGAGATCAATCTCAACGCCGGCGAAGTGGCCCAAGAGAGAAAAGATTCCCAAGAGAATCAGGCTGTCGTGGAGCATCGCCAGGATGGCGCAGACGCCAAACTTCAATTGCCTAAAGGCGTGTGTGATATGAATCAGGAGGAGGAGGGAGGCGAGAAGGATGGCATAAAAGGTCTTCTTGATCGTTTCCTGACCCATGGCCGGACCGAGCGTTTCAAAGGAGGCGATCTTGACGTTCCGATTGTCTTTTTTGAGTTTGTCGACGATCTCGTCCGCCTGTTGTTGGGTAATATCTTTCTCACGAATGACGGTTGAATCGGAAAGGGTAATGATAGAACCGCCGGTAAAGTCGATAGAAAGCTTCAACCCCCAGGTATAGAGAGAGAAAAGACCGGGAATGATGATCATCAGAGAGAAGACAAGAAAAAGGTAGCGGTACTTCATCCAGTTGATCATTGTTTAGCTCCTTTGTAGAAAAATCTTAATAAAGTGCGGGTGACGACAATGCCGGTGAAGAGGGAGATCAGAATCCCCAAAAGGAGGGTCAGAGCAAAACCGCGGACGGCGCCGGAGGTATTGAGAAATGACCAATCGAGAGGATTAAAAAGGATCAGGCCGGTAATGACCGTGGCGAGGTTGGCATCTTTGATCGAGTTCCAGGCGCGGCCGAAAGATAACTCCAAGGCGACGGGGTGACTCCTGCCGGTGCGGACCTCTTCCCGGTAACGTTCGAAAATGAGGATATTACTATCAACGGCCATACCGACGGAAAGAATGAAACCGGCAATACCGGGGAGGGTGAGGGTGACCGGAATGAGACGGTAGATGGTAGCGGTGATCAGGCCGTAAATCAGCAGTCCCAGAACAGAGATAAAGCCCATCCAGCCATAGTAAAGACACATAAAGACGATGACGATGGCAAGACCAATGCCCCCCGCCATCAGACTTTGATTGAGTGAAGCGTCGCCCAAGGTAGCGGAAATGTTTTTCTGAGAAAGAATTTCGATTGGAACCGGAAGGGCACCTGCGTTCAGCTGGGTTGCCAGAAACTTGGCTTCGTCGATGGTGAATTTGCCGGTGATGATGGCGTCGCCGGTGGTGATCTCCGACTGGACGGTGGGGGCGGACAGAATGGATTGATCCAGTAAGATTGCAATGGGTTTGCCGAGGAAAGCTTTCGTGAGTTTGGCAAATTTGTCCCGGCCCGAGTCCTTGAACTTCAGGGAAACGGCCGGTTGGCGGTCATCGGTTTCAAAGGTGACGGCGGCCGAGGAAAGGTCATTGCCGGTCAGATCGGAGGGGATGAAGTCAACAAGGGTTGGTTCGGCTGATGGCGAGGCGGGGTTGGTCTGGTAGAGCGGGGTAGCAAAGGAGAGGCTCGCTGTCTGGCCGATGAGGGAGAGCGCCTCCTGAGGTTTGTCGATGCCGGGCAGTTCGACAACCAGACGGTATTGGTCGTTGATGAGGGAGGTCTTGACGGAAGCTTCAGAAACTCCATAAAGATCAACCCGGCGGCTGATGACCGAACTAACCGAGTCGAGAGCGGTTTGACGCTGACCCTTGTCGATCCTGTCCATGTTGGCTAGGAGGGTCACCTGCATTCCTCCCTGGAGGTCGAGGCCTTTCTTGAAGTTAAGCTCCGGATCGGAGGGCCAGTTGCCGATCTTGAAGTTTACTCGTGGGCGCGGCAGGGTAAAACTGAACTCTTTGCCCATGACTTTCCGACTAAACTTAAGATCCGAAGGCAGGTTCAGGTATGAGAAGAGAACGGAAATAAAAATGATGAAATAAAGAACGCTTTGCGACTGACGCATGAGTGAATTGTAGCTATGTCTTTGGCGATAGTCGAGGGGTCAGGGTCAGCTGGCGCGGAGAGTCAAAGCGGTAGGATATTTGGGTCTGATCAAGCGAAATTTCGACGCAAACGGCGTCACCCGCCCGAAGGCCCAAGGCTTTGACGAGCCGGCTCGGCAGGGTGATGGCGAGGGAGTTCCCCGCCTTGATGATCTTTTGTTCTCTCATAGTTCGACTCCGCTCACCACAAGTTAGTTGACCATGTCCACATCATCGCCAATGAGCATGATGCGGGGCTGGGTCAGGAGGTTGGTAATAAAAGGGTCCTTTCTACTGAGGCGATAGGAAAATTCGTCCTCGGTCATGCAGGAATAGTTGACTTCGGCCTCATTTGCGGTCTCGTATTCTTTGACGATGAGGGCAACCTGGGGCATGATGACCTTGCCGATGATGACCAGGTCGACTTCGCCGGCTGTCTTTTTGCCCCCCCGGACGAACTTACTGGAGAGAAAAGCAAATTTGATAAAACCTAATTTGGAACGATTGTTGATGATCTCTTTGCCGAGAGAGGTGGTTTTGGCCACAATGGCGAGAAGCTCAGGATAAAAGGGATAGGAGTCTCGAAACTGATAATAGAGACGGTTGCCCCGGGCTTCGCTTTTTACCATCCCCTTTTCGGCAAGATGGGCCAACTCACGACGAACGGCATTAATCTCCTCTTTGGTCTTTCGCGTAAGTTCCCGGACATAATACATCTCTTTGGGGGAGCTTAGGAAAATTTTTATCAGCTTGGCGCGGACGCGGCTGACCATAAAGTCGGTTAATTTGGCCATATGAACAACTATTGTCTGCAGTATAACACGGGGTCAACGGAAATCAAGAAAAATTTACTGATAGCTGACGGAGGTATTTACCTTGGAAAGTATCTCGATCCAGATCTTGCCGGGGACAAACTGAAACTCCTTGCCCTTGCTATCTTTGAAGATAGTGCGGTCGAGACGGGTTTTCTTGCTCCAGGTGACCGGAAATGCTTGTCCCTGGCTAAATATCAGACCATTGCCGCTACCGGTGGTGCCGTAGAGCAGGTGTTTCTCGGCGTCAATAGGTCCGGTTTCGGTGGTGAAGATAACTACCACAGTGCCTGTTTTGATTTGCTCATCGGTGTTCTTGTCTTTGTGGGCTTCACCGCCGTTGTTTCGAAGGTAAACCTTGGCATTTGAGTCATAGGTCCAGGTAACGTGGTATTGGGGATAGTCTTTCCAAAAGTCGAAACCGACACTGGTAGCGGGCTTGCCGGGTCCACCGTCAGGAGTCTCGCCGAACTTCCAGGGGACAAAAAACTTGGTCCAGGGATCTTTCTTGGGATCGAGAGCAGTAAAGCCGCGTTTTTCGGCGACTTTGGTGAGGTTATTGGTAGAACAGTACATTGTGTGCTCGGTGGCGACGGTGTGGCCGATGCGGTTGTAGTCCCGCCAGCATTCTTTCACCGAAAGACCGAACTGATTGAGGTCGTTTGCGCCTTGCCAGCCATAATCTTTGATATGACCCAGGGCATTCGCTTTGTTCGGGGTGTTGGCACCACCGACGTGAACGTAAATGGGGTACTTTCCGTATTCGCTCGCCCAATCGAGGAAATAGGTACGGGCACTCCTGACTGGACCAACGATAAGGTCCTGGGCGGCGATATCACAATAATAAATGCCCATGAACCGGGTGATCGCGCCTTCGGCGACAGTTTCATAAACAATATCAGCCGAGCCGATTCCTGATTGGGGGCGCGCCTCCTGATGATTCTCAATCATGATGGCCATGGGGCGACGTTTTTCCCAGAGGCTCTTTTCAGTCGTAGTATGAGACAGGCCGTTGAGTGGACAGGTCTGATTCTTGGGTTCTCCCGGGTCGATCACAACCAACGGCTTTCCGGCGGTGGGGACGGTACTGACCTCAGGTGAAAGTAGAGCTGATTCGTCGGTACTTTTTGGAAGAAAGGCGTAGCCCGCACCAACTCCAACCAGATAAGTAACAACCAGAGAGATGATGAAGGAGAGTTTTTTGTTCATTTACTTGAGGCTGTCCTTGATTACCGCCTGTTCTTCTTTGCTTAATACCTGATCGGGGCAGTGACCGTTTTCGATCTGTTTGGCATAGACCCGAGTGTTTTCCCGACTATGCAATGAGCTTACCACAACACCAGTCCCATTTTCATCTAGCAAACTCAGGATGAAGCTTTGATCGCCGCCGGTGTCAGTAAAAGGATTGAAACGTCTGAATCCAAGACGCTGGAAATGCAACATACTTGCTTTTTTTTCATCCAGAAATTCTTTTCTTAGATTTTCGATCGCTTCGTGATTTTGGCCAGTTTTGGAGATGAAGTTATTAAGGGCACTGATGAGATCTTTTTGAGCGACTCCCTTGGTTAGAGCCTGGTAGTGGACCATGATGCGAACAAGCAGGGTGGTAACAAGAAGAAGCCAGATGGATAATAATCCGAGGATAATATAGAGCGCTGTTGAACCTGGCATAACATACCGATTGTATCAAAAATGACTTAGAATATATCCATGGCAAAAAAAAGAACGCGGGCACAAAAAATCAAGGCTAGTGGCTTCAAAGTCACTTTTGGAGCGATAAATAGCCCCAAAGTTCACGTCAAGGTTAAGACCGAAAAGCAAAATGGGCTCAATTATTTCCGGTCCGACTTGACAAAGGTACTGCTTCTGACTATGCTTGCTCTAGCTTCAGAAGTCGTGCTTTGGTTAATCTTGAAGCATTGACCTGAGGAATGAAAGGGGGTGAGTTCGTTATGACAATGTACTGCGTAAAATGTAGGGCGAAGAGAGACGTCACCAAATTTGAGACCCTCACCATGAAGAATGGTAAGCCCGCCGCTCGTGCGATTTGTCCCGTCTGTGGAACTAAGATGTTCAAAATTGGTGCAGCTTAGTACCTATTTCAAAAAACCCGAAGACAGGTTCGCCTCAACTCGGGTTTTTTGTTGGCTTACTTAAGGTCTTTCTTGAAGCGCTTGTACCAATCTTCGAGAGCCATCTTGATCAGATCCTTGGAGCCCAGGCCAAGAGCGAGACCTAGGGCGAGGGCAAGCATCCCGACGAAGCCAATAAACAGAGTGTCGATCAGATTCTTGGCAATCCCCAGCTGAGAGATAGCCGCAAGGACGGTGAAGACGACTACTAGGTAACTGGTGAACTTCGCCATCAAGCGGGAAAGCTTGATATCGATCCCCCCGAGAGAACCTTTGACCACTTTTTCCAAGAAACCGGCGAGGACCACACCGGCCCCAAAAATAATGACCGAGGCGAAGATATTCGGTAGGTAGCTTAGCAAACCATTGAGGACTTCGGTGACGGTGTGAAGACCAAGAATGTTGATGCCGGCGACGAAAAAGATAAGGATGGTCAGATAGCGGACCAGCTCACCTACAACCATTTCGATTTTTTGGGTAATTTCGGCGTTTTCCAAAAAGTGTTTCAGGCCAGTTTTGGCCAAAACATCAGAAAGTTTTAAAAGGTTTAGGATCTTGATGACAATGGCCTTGAGCCAATTGGCCAGGACCAGACCGACTACAAAAACAACCACGGCGGCAAGAAGCGTGGGGATGTAAGAAACGAGGCTGATAAGAATCGAGTAGGCGGCGCCGGAAAGTGAATTGGAAACACCTTGCAGAAAATTATTGGTCATATGGGTTTATCGTAGCCATCCGCCAATAGCTTGTCAAGGGAGGTGGAAAAAACAGCCTAAAAGTGGTAAAATAGAGGGGTTAACAGAAGGCCCGGGAAGATGCTCGCCTCAGGCGAGAGGAAAGTCCGGACAACTAAAGGACAGGGTGACCCCCGAAAGGAGGTTCTCCCCCGAGTAATCGAGGGGGCGCGATAGGACCACAGAGACGAGTAATGTGAAACGGTCGCCTCGGCGACATCCTCCCCAGGTAACTGGGGCAGGAGCGGCAACCCGCCCCGTTGCAACTTCCGAACTAGTCGTCATAGGTGTCTTTTCCAAGTCCCGCAAGGGCACGACTAAAAGTTTGAAGGCATAGACAGATATCTTCTTAAACAGAATCCGGCTTATGAGGCCTGGCTGTTAACACTAGAGGGAAAGGACTTCTTCTTTGATCTCTTCCGCTATCCCCTCTTTGTTCTGGCGATGAAGGTGGGAGTAAATCACTCGGATTGAAAGGACCAGGGGTAGGGCAAGAATAGCCAAGAGCGGGCCACCGAGGCGGAAACCGATCGAGAGCACGATGATGGTAACGACGGGATGAAGGCCGACGGCTTTCTGCATCACTTTGGGGACAAAAATGTTATTTTCGAGCTGCTGTACCAGAATTGCGAGACCGGTGACCAAAAGGGCGTGGGTCGGTGACATCGAGAGTGCGACCAAGATGGCCGGAACAGCGGCGACGGTGGGGCCAACGTTCGGGAGGATCTCCAAAAACCCAGCAATCACCGCCAAAGGGATGGCTGAAGGCAGACCGATCAAAACAAAACCGATATAATTCAGCGAACCAACCAAAATCATCAGAAACAACTCTCCCCTAACCCAACTGCCCAGGCGAATCTCAACCTCGTCGATAGTTTTGAAATAGGTTTCACCGTTTTTTTCTCCGAACAAAGAGATAAGATTTTTCTTTAGATTGGTATGATCCAGGATCATGTAGTAACTGATAACGATAAGGGTGAAAAAGGTCAGGAGACTACTAAAAGTCCCCAGGGCCAGCTTGACTACGTTTTCCGGGGCTGAGGTTAGCTGCGGGGTCAAGAAAGAGGAGATATCGATATTGTATGGGGCCAATCTTTCGACCAGTGGAGGCAACTGTTGCAAAAATGTCACAGTTTGAGAGATGAGCGGGCTGATGAGTGAGACAGCCAAAGTGACGAGACCGGAGAAAAGCAACAGAAGGATCAAAAACGCAGAGAGAGAACGGGGGACCATTCTTTTTTCAAGGAAGTTAACCAGGGGTTTGATGGCGACGGTAAGTAGAAAAGAGACAAAAAGTAAGATAAGGATTCCAAAGATATGCTGGAAAAAGACCAGGCCCAATAAGACACTAACTCCGAGGAGGTAGCTTTTTAACGAAATATCGACGGTAACTTTTTTGGTACTCATAACAACTCGTCCAGTTTTATTTTACCAAGACTGCTTTGATCATACCAAATTATTGTTTTTTGTTTTTTGAACCAAGTGATCTGCCTCTTGGCATAGTTTGCCTCATCGGTGACCCAAAGCTCTTGCAATTGCTCCCTGGTGATCTCACCGGCAAGAAACTTTAGTATTGGTTTTACCCCCAGCGTGGTATAGATCGGCAAAGACTGATCTGGATAGACAGCGAGGAGTGTTGCTACCTCGGAGACCGCTTTCGCGAGACGATTCTTCACTCGACTACCGATCTTGACTATTATTTCGGGAAGAGGGAGTTTTATGCCTACCCAAACGAAATTAAGCTGAGGGAGGGGTGGGGCTGGCTTGGGTTGCGTGGAGGTTTGCGCGACTTCGATGGCGCGGATAAGTCGCCTTGGGTTGCTGGCATCCGATTGGTTGAGAGCGACAAACCTTTGCGGATTTGTTTCCCAGAGTTTCTCGGCCAGTTCTTCTTTCGATAGCGAGGAAAGTTGCGCCCGGAGATTTTCATCAGGAATAGTGGGGGCCAAGGAATCCGGCTCTGTCAAAGCTTTGAGGAAAAAGCCGGTACCGCCGACGATAAATACAGTTCTGTCCTCTGCCTGTTCCTGCCTGACTACTCTACCGGTCAGGTCCGAAAAATCAGCGGCGTTATAGGTTTCGTCAGGGAATAGAAGCTCAAAGCCCCAGAGCCTGATGTTGTCTTTTTCGTAGACCACCACCGGCCGGTCCTTGAAGCGCGGGGTGGAATCTTTCCTGATAAAAGCGGCGGGGATGTCTCTTCCCGTGACGGTATCCAAACCACGATAAACCTGACGAGAGTCGGCGGAAATGATCGAGGACTTTCTCTCTCCCGCCAGACGAAAGGCGAGGGCGGTCTTGCCGCTACTGGTTGGACCGCAAATGATGATGACCTTTTGCTTTTCCATTAGCGAATGATGGGGCGAGATTCCAGATTGGGGCGATTGATCAGATCTTCCAGAATCTGCCAACGTTCCTTCTTGATTTTCGCCGGGATATTATCTTCATAAATTCGGTAGGCAGCGGTACCGGGGCGGGGTGAGTACTGGGCGGAAAAAGCGACGGCGAAGCCAACTTCTTTGGCCAAAGCGACGGTTTCTTCGAAATCGGTCTCAGTTTCCCCGGGGAAACCGACAATAATATCGGTGCCTATCCGGACGTCTTTGACCTTGGCTTTAATTCGATTAATTAAAGAGAGGTAGTCCGCGTGGGTATATCCCCGGTTCATCAGCGAGAGAATTCGGTCGCTCCCCGATTGAACCGGCAGATGAACAAAGCGGTCGATTTTTTGATTGGTGGCGATTTCGTCGATGAGCTCCTCCCAGAAGTCCCAGGGGTTGCTGGTCATGAAATGAATCTTCTTAATTCCGTCGATAGCGCTGATTTGCCTGATCAGAGTCACGAAGGGTGGAATTCCGTCGGGGGGGAAGTAGGCCGATTGGTTACTGGGGATATCGGAAAGAGCAAAACCCTCACGGCTCATCAGGAGTTTGCGGTAGCCAATACCGGCTTTTTCCAAGCCATAGGAATTGACGTTTTGGCCCAAGAGAGTGATTTCATCGTAGCCTTCGGCTGCGAGCTGTTTCACCTCAGCGACAACATCAACCATAGGACGACTGCGCTCGCGGCCGCGGGCGTAAGGGACAATGCAAAAAGTACAGAAGGAATTACAGCCGGAAGAGATGGGAACCCAAGCGTGTTTTTTGTCTTTACGAATTGCGGGGGAGTTGAATCCGACCTCAGCGATAGGAAGGACTTCGTCAACCAGGGGTAGGTCCTGCCTTAGTTTTTGGGCGCCGTGGTGGATCATACAGCCGGTGAGGATTATCTTTGGTCTGGTTGCGGATTGCGTCTGGGGAAAGTACTTTTGGATATTAAGAAGGAAGCCCTTGACCCGATCTTCGGCCCTTTCTCTGACGGAGCAGGTATTGATGACAATTTCGTCAGCCTCTTTCCAGGAATCGGTTTCCTGGTAGCCTCTGGCCTGGTAGTCGCCGGCGATCCTTTCCGAATCGGACTTGTTCGCCTGACAACCAAAGGTCTTAATAAAGTACTTCATGTTTACCAAACCTTCTTTTTGAGAGGTTTGCCAACACGGAAATTAATTACCTTGTGCCCCTTGATGGTCTGGCGGGCTTTTTCGTTCCCGAATGGAACAACCTGTTTGTCAGCAACTTTGGCAACATAAAAAGTACCGAAACCGGAAATCACGACTTTATCGCCCTTGTTTAATGCGGCAATAACTTCGTTGAAAAATGTCTCGATCGCTTCTTTGGCGGCCTTCTTGGTTAGATGGGCTTTCTTGGCAACGGTATTAATAGCGTCTTGTTTGGTCATAATCTGTGAGTCACCTCCTCTAAATTGTTTAGGTTGATAATGAAATCGATTGATACTACCACCAGAGTTTACACTTTGGCAATAGGATTGTCGTTATTTGGCAACATCAGACGCTCGAGTTTCCCTGATGACGGTGACTTTGACGGTGCCCGGATAGGTCAGACTGTTTTGGATCTCGTCCTTGATGGTGCTGGCGAGAATCGGCAACTGCTCATCGGGAACTTTTTCGGGGGTGACGACGACACGGAGCTCGCGACCGGCTTGGATGGCAAATGATTCCTGAACGCCTTCCTTGCTGTTGGCAATCTCTTCCAGACGGTTGAGGCGTTTGATGTAGTCCTCAACGTTTTCGTGGCGGGCGCCCGGCCGGCTGCCGGAAATGGCGTCAGCGACATAGACAAGAACGGATTCCTTGCTGCTAAACTCACGGTCTTCGTGATGTTGTTCGACGGCGTCAACGACGGCCTCGGGAAGATTGAACTTCTTTAGGAACTTGACACCGAGTTCGACGTGACTGCCCTCGATATCATCAATCACCTTGCCAATATCATGGAGAAGGCAGCCGAGTCTGACAGTATCGACGTTGGCCTTGACTTCCTGGGCCAGTCGAATGCCAATCTGAGTTTCCTCGAGGGTGTGGGCGATCATGTTTTGACCATAGGAGGAGCGGAATTTGAATTTACCCAACATGGCAATGATCTCACGGGGGAGATTGTAAACACCGACGGCGTGGCAAAGTTTTTCGCCCTCCTGGAACATAATCCGTTCAACATCCTGCCTGGCGCGGTCGAGATATTCCTCGATTCTCGCCGGCTGGATACGACCGTCTTTGATCAGACGGGTCAGGGCGACACGGGCAATTTCCCGACGAACGGAGTTGAAGCTACTTAGGCGGACCTCGCCCGGAGTTTCATCCATGCTGATGTCAACGCCGGAAACCTTTTCAAAAACGCGGATGTTGCGGCCGTCTTTGCCAATGATCCGGCCCTTGGTTTCCTCATCCGGAATGGCGACTGTGGAAACGGTGAACTCGGCAACGTAATCGGTAGCCCCGGCACGCATGGCATCGACGAGAATTTCTTTGGCGAGCTCGTCGCTTTCGGACTTGGCCTTCTCTTCGGCTTCTTTGATGGTCTTCGCGATTTGACCGGCAGACTTCTTCTGAACTTCTTTGATGAGAATCTCACGCGCTTCATCTGTGGTAAGGGAGGCGATCTTTTCAAGTTTTTTGACGAGATCCTCCTGTTTGCTGACAAGATCGGCTCTCATTTTTTCAGCCTTTTTCGTCTCTTCGTCAAGTCCGATGCGGGCACGGTTCAATTGTTCGTCCTGGCGGATAAGTTCCTGCTGTTTCTGGGTTTGCAGCCTTGCTTGAGCCTCGATTTCCTCAAGGCGGGTTTTGGCATCCTTGACCGACTGGTCTTTGATCCGGATAGCCTCGTCCTTCGCCTCGAGAATGATTTCTCTGGCCTGAGACTGGATCACCGCCAGATCCGGACCGGCGACCGACTTGACCTCTGGGGGAGCGACCGGCTTTGGTTTGCCTGTGGTAGGTTTACTAGTGAGTAAGCCGGGTTTAAAAATTGAGAGTAATGACATACGATTGATCACAAATATTAATGTGACCAATTACAACAAAGCATCCCGATGAGGGCTTTAGGAAAGAGTCTTTCTTGCTGGCAAAAGGTAGGGGTTCATTGCTTAAACTTAATGTTGCCTTGCTTTGTGATTGGTCGAGCTTATTTTACTCCCCCGACCGGCTTTGGTCAAATGCTTCCGCGACTAGATCGGCGCTAAAGCCGCGGCCGATCAGGCGCCTGAAAATCTTCGCCTTTGTTTTCAAGTCGACAAAGCCAACGTAGCTTTTTCTATTCAGGTACTTTGCCAGGACCTCGAGCTGATCTGACCTTCCCGCGAATTGTCTCAAGGCGTTCTCGATCTCACTTTTGACGAGGCCGAGGTGGAGGAGTCTGGCCTTGATCCAGTATGGTCCTTTGACTTTTTCCCAAAGACGGCTGTGGATATAACTTTCTAATAATTTTGGGTCGTTGATAAAACCCGAGTTCTCTAAGGAAATGACAATTTGATTAATTAAAGTGAAGGGATCACCGATACTTATTTCTTTTGCCTTTTTGCCAAGGTGGTTGATCACCTCACTCTTGAAGCGGGGACGGTAGGAAAGATAGCGAATGGCCGTACTTTCGAGTGCTTCCTTTTGTTCTTCCTTCGTCAAATCACTCTGCTTTGGCAACGGCATGGACAGGACCTCTTTCGATAATCGCCTCTTTGATTTCGTCAAAAAGTTCTTGTTTCTGACCGAGAAGTTTCCTCGCCGCCTCACGACCTTGGGCGAGGAGCTTACCCTTGTACTTTAGGAAAGCACCGGCCTTGTCGATGACTCCGGAATTGATGGCGACGTCCAAGAGATCACCGGTGACAGAGATACCACCATCATTTAAAATGTCGAATTCGGTAACCTTGAAGGGGGGGGCAACTTTGTTCTTGACGATCTTGGCCCGGTGGCGACTGCCGATGATTTCTTCTCCCTCCTGAATGTTGCCGATCTTACGCATATCAATACGGACAGAGGCATAGAACTTGAGGGCGCGGCCGCCGGTAGTCACCTCGGGGTTACCGAACATGACGCCGATCTTTTCGCGAAGCTGGTTGGTAAAGATGACAACACATTTGCTTTTGCTGATGGCGCCGGTCATCTTACGCAGGGCCTGACTCATCAGACGCGCCTGAAGACCCATGACGGAGTCCCCCATTTCGCCTTCGATCTCGGATTTCGGGACGAGAGCGGCAACAGAATCGATGACAATAACATCAACTCCGCCGGAGCGGATCAGGGTCTCGGCAATTTCCAGGGCCTGCTCGCCATTGTCCGGCTGAGAGAGTAAGAGTTCCTCAAGCGCGACGCCGATACCTTGAGCGCGTTTGGGATCGAGGGCGTGTTCGGCGTCGATGAAGGCGGCAGTACCACCTTCTTTTTGGGCTTCGGCGATAACGTGGAGAGCGAGCGTGGTTTTGCCGGAGGCTTCGGGTCCATAGATCTCAGTGACACGGCCGCGGGGAAAACCGCCGACGCCCAAGGCCATATCCAGACTGATCGAACCAGTCGGGATGACGGAGATCTTCTTGTTGACCTGTTCGTCTCCCAATTTCATGATCGAGCCGACGCCAAATTGCTTCTCGATCTGAGCCATAGCGATCTTGATGGCAGTCAGACGCTGATCGCGGTCACTATGTTTGGCAACGGTTTTCTCGGCTTTGGCTTTTTTTGGCATGTGTTTTTGTTTAATTGGTCAACCTTTCCAGATTAAACCTTTCGGGTTATCTTTGCAAGGCCCCGGGCTTTTCTACCAAGCGGTTTTGAGGAAAGAGATCGCTGAGATAAAGACTGATTGAATTGAGGCGGTATTTTTTGATTTTATTTAATTTGAGTTTCATTAAGCGATCATAAGATTTTAGCTGACCCGTCAGGCCAAACAACTCGATCCAATAGTCGCCCACTTTGAAATCGGCGGACATGCCATTATTCCATGGGTATTTAACTTTCACCTCATGCTTAATCTTGCGGGCAAAGAGCCAGTCGTCGACAATTTTCTCTGAAAGGGAATCGCATGGATGACCGTCATTGGCAACGAAATGCTTTGAGAAACGAACCGGGTTCGGTTCGAAACCAGAAGCATTGATCGCTTTGTTCCAGGAGTCAAATGCCAGCCTAGCGCGGCTATATAGTGATACAGATTCGTGTTTAATTGGTATTCGACCGTGTTTTTTAACAAAATCGCCGATTTTCTTAACCACGAATTTCTCGTTTTGAATTTTGCATGCCTCATGCCGGCACTGCGGAGAACAAAATCGTTTATTATCTATCCCAATCTGTTTATTGCAGGCAGGGTTGGCACATGTTGGTTTCGCGTTTTTTCGATTTCTTTTTGCAATCATTAACCTGGTTGTTCTGTGTGTATTGGTGTATTTTGCCGAGCAGGTCTGGGAACAGAATATATTCCTTGAAGCCTCTATTTTAGATTTTGCTCTAACAACTTTGGCGCCACATGTTTTACATACGTCAGTAACCCTTCTTTGCTTAGATAACTTATGACATTCGAGAGAGCAGAATTGCTTCCAACCCATTCTAACGGCTTCCTCATAATGCCCCTTGGATCGTCCAAACTCTCTGTCGCAGTATCCACAATTCACCTTAACGTACATAAGTTCATTTACCCAAAATATACCCGAAATGTCAAGCTGTCGTGGTAAAATAACGAGGTTAACGGGGAATAGTATAAAAGTAGTATTTACGCATGGGGTGCGTAAGGCTCCGGAGCGTTACCGGATTCCCCGACAATGAAACCTCCCCGACCTAAGAGGCCGGACTGATACCGGTCGTCGGCTGGATCGTAAAGCTCGGGGCGGTTCTCGTCGGTCTGGGTCTCGTGGTAAGGTGGGAGAAATCTCTGCTGTCGCTGAAGGCCTAGGAGATCTTGCCGAGCTTGTGGGCCAGTTTTTCTGTTTCGCCGAGAAGTTTTTCGGTTTCCCCTAGTCCTTTGTTCCAGAAATCCGGGTCGGTAATATCAATACCGAGTTCTTTAAAGATTTCTTTGGGTGACTTGCTACTGCCGGCGGAGAGAAATTCTTTGACTTTGGCCACAAAGGCGTGATCATTGTGGACCATGGCTTGGAGTGATTTGCTGATGAGCAGCCCACTGGCGTAGGAATAGACATAAAAGAAAGTGCGGATATGAGACCAGTAGACCCACCAGTTCTCGCTGCCTGCGGATTGTTCGACCGCGGGGCCCATGTAGGCCTCCATATGTTTTTGGAATAGACTTCCGATTTCAGCTTTGCCCAGATAGCCTTTCTCCCTGAAAATGGCATGGAGTTCTTTTTCAAAAAGATAGCAGGCAACTTGGCGGAAGATGGTGCCAACGTCGTCGTCGAGCTTTTTGACCATAATCGCCAGTCTCAGTTCATCATCTGCCTCGGCCATTAACTCCTGCAAAACAAAGTCCTCCATAAAGGTACTTGCCACTTCCGCGGTGGAAAGCGGGGCACCGAAGTTTAGGGCATCCTGGGCCAACTTCATCAACTCGTCATTGATGCCGTGACCGGTCTCGTGAGCCATCGTACAGACATCGTCGAGCCTCCCGGTGAAATTGAGCAGGATGTAAGTAGGTAGAACCAAACTTCCGCCCGCACAAAAAGCGCCACCCCTTTTGCCTCTTGCGGGGAAAACGTCGACTTGGCCGTTGGCAGTGAAACCATCAAAAATTTGACCGAACTGGGCATCTAGCCGGTTAAAGACACGAGAAACAAGATCGACGGCCTCCTGATAAGAGTATTTTCCTGAAATTTCTCCGTATTCAACTACCCTTTCGTGATATTCGAGGCGAGGAAGACCCAGGAGTTTGGCTTTGAGTTCGTACCAGCGGTGGACAATGGGAAAATGGGCGGATACCGATTCCAGGAGAACGTCGACAACCTGACTGTCAAGATCGTCGGCGAGATGGCGGGCCCGATCCGGTCTTTCCAGACCGCGCAGCTCGTCTCTGACTTTCTTGTTGTGAAGAACAGCGTTTAACTCATGCTCGGCGACGTCAGAGTTCTTGGCCAGGATCTTGTGGACAGCGACGGCGGCGGCGTCGCGAACAGCCTTGTTCTGGCTTTTAAGCAGGGAAAATAATGCCGGAAAAGATCTCATTGCGGTGCTGCCGTCCTCAAGCAGAGCCATCCGCTCTTCTCTTGAGAGGAAGGCGCTAAGCATTTTCACCCAGGCCCCGTGACTGGCCTGGCTGGTCAGATTGAGAATTTTTTCTTCCGGTTCTGAAAGCTGATACCTTGCCTGGGCAAAGAGCATTTCAAGATGATGGCGATAGTCCAGGAGGAGAGGGGAGGCAAGAAACTCGGCTTGCTTTTCGGGACTGACCTTGGCCAGGCGAAGGTCGAAAAATTGAATGTCATTTTGAATCTTTTTGGAAAGATCGCTGATTTGACTGAGGCGTCCCTTGAGCTTCGTATCCAGCTGGTCCTGGGCGCCCCTCATGCCAAAATAATATGATTCGGCGTCGTAACAGCCGAAGTTTCTGGCCCAGGCTTCATATTCATCCAGGGCTTCTCTTAGGACAACGGGGTCGGAGAGATAGTCGTCCCGGTCTTTCCATTTGTTGATAAAGGCGTAAGAGGCTTCTTCGACTCTTTTCCTGGCTTCTACAATCCGAGGATCATCGTCGCCTTCGAAAATCGGGGTTAAATCCCATTTGTTTTGTTCAGCCATTTTCATCTTTGGTGATTTTAACATAGGTCAGCCAGGTTTCAAGCCAAAGGCGCCCGACCGACTTCGTCTAGTCCACAAACCCGCATCATGGATAACCTCCCGGGTTGGACATATTATTTGGGCTTGGTGAAGAAGAACCCGAGCCAGGTGACGCCGCGGGGATCTCTGATGGGGTCGCTGATTCTGCAGGTAACTTCAAAACCGGCATTTTCAAGTAAAGGGGTAAATTCAGAAAGGCTATAACGGCGCGCCAAATGTTGATTGTAATCAGCGATGGGTTCGTGGGGGTGGCCCTTTAGGCTGATGAAGCCGCGGGCGCCGGGCATCAGACAGCGATGAAGTTCAGTCAAGGCGGACTCGATCTGGTCTCGGTCGAGGTGGAGGTAGCTGGCAGCGGCCCAGACTGATGGTAAACTTTCGCCGGCAAAGGGAAGGTGACTGAAGCTGCCCCGAATCAGCTTGACTTCGGAGGTTTGGGATTGGGTAAAACGGAGCATTCCGGAAGACAAATCAAGGCCGTAGTAATGGTCCAAATTGCCAAAAACTTCACGATAAAGACGGGTTTCTCGACCATCGCCGCAGCCAAGGTCAAAAAAGATTGGCTGATCTTTGGTCATAAGCATAAATTCTTGATACCAAAAACGTAAGTTCTTGTCTACGAATTTGCCGTCAACCGTGAGTCTCCCATGAGGAGCCTGTGTGTTATAAAAGTCGGCGATTTCGGTCTCACTAAATGACATTTGGCTGGATTCTATCGCTATAATGATGCTGATGCAACAAAATTATCCGGCACATCTTTACGAACCAATCAGACGGGAGATCGCCGTCTCATACATTCGGCACGAGTTGCGAAAATACTTACCGAATCTTCGGGATGAAAGTGCCTGGAAAGTTGTCGATGCCGATGTGGCGACCTGGTTTGGGGGAGCGCCGTTTCTCTTTCCGGTGCGGGATTTTTGGAACGGTTTTTACGGCATCGTGATGGGATTTAAACTATTAATCCACCTTTCCGACTTCATCACCGCAGAAAACGTAGTCTGGAAACGAGAGATGATTTACCCAAGAGAACTGGTCTTTACCGGATTTAATCCGAAGGAATTCGGGGTAGATATGGTTTCAAACAATGTCGAGGAGGCAATCGACTTTTATACCAAACCGGGGAATGGGGCCAGGAGAGTTGACGACCAGGCAAAACTTTACAAGACTTTTGAGAAGACAGCCGAAAGAGTCAGCGATCCGATCATCGTGACGCAAAAAAAGGTAGAGGATAAGGATCAGCTGGTGGTCTATAAGGGAAACGCCAGAGTCTATCTTGCGGTTCTGGACGGCAAGAATGCGATCGATGTTTATGTGGGCAGATTTGCCGACGAAAAAAGACAGCTTGAGAACTTTTGGTTACCGACGTCTTATCTACTAGAATTGGCCCATCTCGCTCGCGCGGCCTGGCGCGAAAAGGATGAAACCACTTATCAAGCCACGGTAGTGGTACTGAAAAAGATCCTTACCTTCTCGGAAAGCGCCAAGTTTGAAATGAAAGACCGGGCTGTCCACGGACCATCCGAGTTTACAAAGAAGATTCTCTCGGACCTCTCGCTTTAACGTTTCGGGCTTTGCTTCTTCTTGCGGGCTTTGCCGGCTTGACCGACCTTACGAGTTTCTTTCATGCGAGGGTCGCGAGTGATAAGACTGGCATCACGAAGAGGCTTTCGGAATGTCTCCGGATTGATTTCGGCTAGGGCGCGGGAGACGGCGTGAACGACGGCGCCTACCTGACCCATGACTCCGGAGCCTGTGACCTTGACGGTGGCGGTGTATTTACCAAGAGTATCGGTCAAGATATAGGGGCGCAGATAAATCGCGGCCATGCCGGGCTGGCGGAAGTATTCTGAGATGGGTTTGTCGTTGATGATCATTTCCTGTTTGCCTTCAAAGACACGGGCCTTGGCGGTGGCAGAGCGGCGACGACCGATGGCCTGGGTATATTTCTTGGCTTTGGGGCTGGCGGCGACAACGGCTTTTGGTTTGGTAACCGGTTTGACTTTGGCAGTAACTTTTTTGGTGAGCTTTTGGGCCATGGGTTATTTGGTTTCCTTTTTTAGTAATCCGAGTTGGGCGGCATAGGGGTGTCTCTCGTCTTTGAAGACCTTCAGGCGGGCGAGTCTGACATCCTGGAGCTTGTTCTTGGGGAGCATGCCCTTGACCGATCTTTCGATCACTTTGCGCGGGTCCCTGATCATGAGTGCGCCCAAGGTTTCCTCACGAAAACCGCCGGGAAAACCGGAATGACGCTGGTATTTCTTGTCAGCCAGTTTTTTACCGGTGACGACGATGTTTTTGGCGTTAATGGCAACGACGAAATCCCCGTCATCGACTGCGGGGGAGAAAGTGGCCTTGTTTTTGCCCATCAGGTAAAGGGCAATCTCGGTGCTGACGCGGCCGAGGGTACGGCCGGAAAGATCGACGAAATGCCAACCTCTTTTAATTTCTTTTGCTTTTAGTGCTGTAGTCATATTCATTTCTTGGTCTTAACTTTTTTGGCGGCAGCCCTTGGCTCTTCTTTTTTGATCCCCTTGGCTTTTTTGACGGCCTCTTCCTTGACGGGCTTTGGCAGATCGGCGAGGAGACGAAGATTGGAAACAACAGTACCATCACCCTTTCTGATTTTGATCTTCGTCAGTGAAGTGAAGCCGCTTTTTTTGTCCGCAAAGAGAGGCACGATGACGTCGACGAGACGATTGGCCGAAGGAATACTAGCAAGGTAGGCAGCGAGTTGACGACGGGCGTGGACGGAACCGACCTTGGCTTTGGTAATCAAACGATCGACGATCGGCTTGATCAACTTGGCCTTGGACTGTGTCGTTGTGATCTGACCATTGCTGATCAGGGCGTTGAGTTGGGTCCGAACCAGGGCCTTCCTTTGGTTGTAATTGCGGCTTAGCTTCATAGATTAGGCCAGATTGATACCCTTAGCCTTGGCTTTTTTGATAACTAATTCAGCGGATTTGGCACCGAGATTCTTGACTTTTATCAGGTCCTCCTTGGAGCTACTAACGAGATCGGCCAGTGTCTTGAGGCCGCCTTTTTTGAGGGCATTGGTTATGCGGGTGGGGAGATCAAGATCCTCGATGGATTGATCGGAACCAGCTTTCAGACTGGAAACCATACCTTCCTCAACTTCCTCAAAGGTGGGGTTAAAAACCTGAGTATAGAAAGTGGCGAGAATCTTGGCTGACTCGAGGACGGCCGCCTCCGGTTCGACGGTACCGTTGGTCGTCACCATCAGACGGACTTTCTCCAGATCGGTGCGGCGGCCAACGCGAGTAGCCTCGACAGAGTAGTTGGCACGGACAACGGGTGAGAAGGAAGCGTCCAGGGGGATAACACCGGCTTCGGAAGTGGCGTGTTCCTCAGCGGGGACGTAGCCTGTGCCTCTACCGACGGTAATGGTGGCCGAGAGCTTGCTTTTTGCGGCAGTTAGGTGAGCCAGAACCTGCTCGCAGTTTGCAATTCTGACTCCGGAAGGAAGGCTTAGGTCGGCGGCAGTAATGACCTTTTCACCGGAAACAGAAAGGGTAACGGTGGCCTCTTCTTCACCGGCGAGGGCGAAGCGGACCTGCTTGAGGTTCAGGATAAATTGAAGAATGTCTTCCTGAAGACCGTCAAGGGTAGAAAACTGGTGGGTGACACCGGCGATTTTAACACGGATGGCTGCTCCGCCGGAAAGTGAAGAAAGTAGGACGCGGCGAAGAGCGTTGCCAACAGTGTGGCCGAAGTTAACGGGTAACGGTTCAATGACGATTTCAGCGCTATTGACCCCTCTGGGCTTGACGGTGAGTTTGAAGTTTGGTTTGATCATGTTTTTTATATTGTTAATTAATAAATTCCTTAACGTGAGTAGAACTCGATGATTAGGTTCTCTTTGATGTCACTGGCGATCTCGGCGCGACTGGGGAAACGCTCGATCTTGCCAACCACGGCTTTGCGAGAAAGCCAGCCGGGGAGGACAAAGTTTTCGACTTTCAGGGCTTCGACGACAAAGTTGATCTTGGCTCCACGGGGAGATACGGAAACGACCTGGCCGGGTTTGACACCGTAACTCGGGACGTCAATCTTTTTGCCATTCACCAGGACGTTGCCGTGGGAGACGAGTTGACGAGCGAGAGAGCGACTGCCTGTTAGACCGAGGCGGTAGACGAGATTGTCGAGGCGGGTCTCGAGGAGCTGCATCAGGACCTCACCGGTGTTTTCGGGAGACTTGATGGACTCTTCGTAATAGCGGTGGAACTGGCTCTCAAGTATGCCGTAGAAGCGTTTGGCCTTTTGTTTCTCGCGAAGCTGAATACCATAACCAGAAAGTCGGGGGCGGCCTTGCTTTTTACCGTGCTGACCAGGGATCTGACCACCACGTCGTTCGATGGGGCACTTGGGGGAGTAGCAGCGGGCGCCCTTCAGAAATAGTTTGACGCCTTCGCGGCGGCAGAGACGGCATTTTGCATCGGTATATTTGGCCATTTGAGTTTGTTGTTTGATTAGTTGATAAATATTGGTTAGACGCGGCGCGGTTTCTTGGGGCGGCAACCGTTGTGCGGGATCGGAGTAATGTCAGCAATCATATTGATGTCGAGACCAGCAGTCTTCAAAACGCGCATGGCAGCATCGCGGCCGGGGCCGGGGCCTTTGATGAAAACGTCGAGGGAGTTGAGGTTTAGGGCGCGGGCCTTTTTCAGACCCTCCTCGATGATAGAAGTAGCGGCGAATGGGGTGGAGCGGCGAGCGCCTTTGAAGCCGGAGGTGCCGGCGGAGCTCCAGCAGACGACGTTGCCGGTTTCATCGGTGAAGGTGACGTAAGTGGTATTGAAGGTGGCCTTGACATACATCTTGCCCTTGCCGCTCTTGAAAGTGATTTTGTTTTCTTTTTTGGTACTCATATTTGACTTATTGGTCTAATTTGTCTTATTTGGCTGCCGGGGTGCCGGTGGGCTCCATCTTTTCACGAGCCTCTTTGGTCATGGCGCCGACGGTCTTTCGCTTGCCCTTGAGGGTACGGGCGTTGGTCCTGGTCCGCTGACCGCGGACGGGAAGCTTCATGGAATGGCGGAGGCCCCGGTAGGACTGGATGCGCTTCATAGTCTGGATGTTCTCGCGGACGATCTTTTTGAGCTCACCTTCGACGGGCATAGTCTCGATTTCCTTCTGAAGAAGGTTGATTTGCTCGGAAGTAAGATTTTTGACGCGGATCGCGGGGTCGATACGAACTTTGGCGAGGATCTTCTGGCTGACAAACTTACCGATACCATAGACATAGGTAAGGGCTACATCAAGTCTTTTTTCGTTGGGTAGGTCGATTCCGGCGATACGTGCCATATTTCCTTAAATAAATAATTAACCCTGCTTCTGTTTGTGGCGGGGGTTGGTGCAGATAATATAAACCGATCCGTGACGCTTGATAATTTTGCAATTTTTGCAGCGTGGTTGGACTGAACTTTGAACTTTCATATTTAGACTAATGGTGAGGAAGCGGAGAAACTATTTCAGACGGAAGGTGATTCTGCCCTTGTCATCATAAGGGGAGAGCTGGAGACGAACATTGTCGCCAGGCATCACCTTGATGTGGTAGAGACGCATCTTGCCGCCCAAATGAGCCAGGATTTCTCTGCCGTCTTCGAGTTTGACCCGAAACTGTGTGTTCGGGAGAGCCTCGGTGACGACTCCGTTTGCCTCGGTCAATGGGTTATTGGCCATATTTTAACAGTGCGAGCGTAATTTTACCAGACGGGAGGCTAATTTGGCAAGTGGGAGGTTCAAGTGGGAGTATTGGCCGACGCAGGCTCGACCGGGACGGCCATGGCCGCGGCTTTGTCTAGGGCATAACGGTCGAGGAAAGTTTGGGAAAAGGTGGCCAGAAAACGGTCGACGATGCCTTCCGGGCTCTCGGAACCCCGTTTGGCAGCCAGGACCCGGATAAGAGTGTCTGCTTCTGCCTGATCCTGACACTTGTCAAGCTCCACCCAGTCCTCATCCTCGAGAACGGCGGTTAGTTCAAAGTAGAGTTTGGCCGAGGCGGCATTACTAATGTCAGCAATGATCCGGTCGATCACCTCAGAGGGAACTTGTTCGGCCTGGAGTGTCTTGATGACTTCTTGGAGCTTTGGGTTCATATCATTTTGTTAATTTAGGGAAAAGTAATCCCGATCTCTGCTAACTGCGGGTAAATATCCGGTTTGGCGGCGACGTATTCAGCGAGGTCTTTGGCGGAGTAGAGCTTGGTAAGGGCGTCCTGGAGCTGAATGGGCAAGGAGCCAAATCTCATATCCAGAGCCTCAGTGGGAAAGCTTTGGCCGGCGTGGCCTGACTCCCAATACTTGGTCAGGATGTGGCGGGCGACGTTTTCCTGGTTCGGGAAGTGCTCGGCGCCGCCAAACCAACTACTGGTGATGTTTTCGTCCCAGAAACCAAGTTTGGGGTCAACGTGAAGAACATTGTCAGCTATACCTTCCGGGGCCACGGCACCAACTTCGGGGACCTGGCGGACGGCCTCGGCTATTGTTCCATGTTCAACGCCGGGGGCCTGTTCGACAACACCGGCCGTTGCGGCGTGACCAAAAACACCCGGGTGAACGGCTTCAATAACAGCAGTAGTCAAACCGGCGACGATGACGCCGGTGGCCATACCGTTGGCGGCATTGCGAAGGAATCTGGCGGCGGTCTTGTGCTCCCTTTCCAGCCTAACAAGCCTGTCTGTGTCGCCCTCGGCTCCCTCTCGGCGACGACGATAGACTTCACGCAGGCCATAGTTTAGGCCGTGTATAAGGGCGGCGTTTGCGATCCCTTTAAGTAGAGCTGCGCCAGGCAGCCACTCCTGGATCAGGATGGTTTCGGCGCCACCAATGGTACCGCCAAGGACGTAACCGGCAATCGCCTCCCAGTGGGTGACTTGATGACCATCGATGGTTTCTCTGACCTCGACGGGCATTAGTCTATTTTGGGCATAGTTAACGGCACCGTTCCAGGCGCGATTGAGAAATCCCCTGAAACGAGTTGCGATTCCGGCTTCGGGAACCGGGGTGGCTTCGGGGGTGGGGGTGGCTTCAGCTTCGGGAGCGGCGGCTGGGGTTTCGGCGGCAGTTACCTCACCCGGAGTGATGACGTCTTGGTTTCTTTCTCTCCAGGCATCGTAGGCAGCCTGTTCCTCGGGAGAAAGAACAGTGCCGTCCTCAACCTTGCCCAGGATTGCGGTCATATCCGGTGTTACTGGTGCGGCGTCGGCATCTTCTGCAAGAGCCGTAGCTGCCTCGGCTTCGGCGGCTTCTGCAACAGCTCTCTCTTCTTCGACTTGGTCAGGATCGGCATTTTGAGCGGCGTCGTAAGTGCTGGCAAACTCAGCCGGTTCCGTGGGACTAAGGTCGGTAGGGGCAACTTCTTCGACTGGTGTTAACTCGTCCTCAGCGAACAATCTTTCATATCTGTCGATCACTTGACGACCTTCTTCTTCGTTCAGCTGTCCGAGTAAGGCAAACCCCGTCTCCTCGTTTAGGCCATATGCGTAGGCCATAAATTCAGCGTCAGGCATGGCCATCAGAGCATCGTACGCCGGGAGTGCTTCGGCGGGGGCTTCGGGAGTGGCCGTAGCGACGGGAGTGGTGGCCTCTGGGGCTGGTGCAGGGGCGGCTACGGCTTCAGTGGGTACGTCTAACAGACCGCGACTGGGTGTGGCCTCTTCAGCAAGGACAGCGGCTCCTTCTGTCTCGGCGACAGTTAAAGCAATTGGTTCTGCTGGGGGGGCAGCGACGACCTGCTCGGAAGTTTCTATTGCCGCTGCTGGAGTTTCTTCGAGTGGTCCATAGTGCTTGTTGAGTTGAATAAAATCGAATTGCTGGCTGGCATCTCTCTGGGGGTTATTCTTGAGTTCTTGCCAGTACTTCTCGTCTTCCTCGGTATATGGAGCGGGTTCGTCTAGCATCTCTTCGAATTTGGCCGCTTGCTCTGCCGCGAGGTATTGAGCTTCCTGCCGGTCTATGTAAGCGCCAAAAACATCGTGATAGGCGCCGACGAAACGTTCGTCATCTTCTTGTGGGTTTCCGTCACTAATTCTTTTTTCGGCTTCTCCGACAGTTCCAACGTATTGATCCAATCGTCTTTTGGAACGAGGGTCCAGTTCTTCCCCGGAATCTTGGCGCTGAAGAGCTTCCAGGCGCTCCCGGGCTTTCTCATAGATATACGGATCGGCTGCTTCCCGTGCGGCTCGCTCCCCCGCAGCAATTCTTTCGTCCGCGAGGACCAAGGCGTCTTTAAAGGCTTTTCCTGCTTCGGGTACGTATGGTTCCACTTTCATAGTTTATTGATATCTGTAATTAGTAAACCATATTGTAGGTGCTCACGCAATTAACAGGTGAGGACTTGGTGGCCGGTTTCGGTGATGAAGACAGATTCCTCGAACATAGCGGTGAGCGAACCGTCGGCGGTGAACAGAGTCCAGCCGTCCTTGCCCATTTTGAGACGGTAGTCGCCCATCGAGTACATGACCTCGATCGCCAGGGACATGCCGGGCCTGATGATATCTTTCTTGCTCCTTGGGTCGGCGTAGCAGGGAATGTTCGGGTCCTCGTGGAGGTGCTTGCCCACCCCATGGCCGGTCAGGTCGCGGATAACATTGTAGCCCGCGGCTTCGATGACCTGTTGCATGGCCTGACTGACCCGATAGATGGAGTTTCCAGGTATGGCCTGTTTGATGGCGGTCTCGACCGCATCGCGTCCCGTCTGAAGGAATTTGGTGACTTCGTTACTGATAGGAGGCACCTGGGTGGTGATGCTGGTGTCGAGGTGCCAGCCTTTGTGGACCAGACCGACGTCGATGGTTACCAGATCGCCCGGTTTGAAAGGCTCGGCGGTGGGAATACCATGAACGACGGCATCGTTGGTGTTGATACAGGTGGCGTGGTGATAACCGCGGACAGTCTTGAAAGAAGGGTAATCGCCGCCGGCAGTAATGAGCTCATCGGCTAGGGCGTCGATCTCGAGGGGAGTGACGCCGGCCTTGACCGCGTCGAGAAGCTCCCGTTTAACCTTCCCCAGGCGGGCACCCCCCTCAATCATCAGTTGTTGTTTTTGGGTATTCATTACAAGTGGATTATATCCCGTATGGTTGTGCCATGAAAAAACCGCCCGGAAGCATTGCCTGGGGCGGTTTTCCCGATCATTTTTTCTCGTCTTCCGGGATCACGACCCAGACTTTGCGGAAGTTTACCTCTGCGATCAGTGATGGGACAACCAAGAAACCCACGACCACCAGGATCATGGGGGTGACGAGGAGGATCCCAATCAGGTCCATGGTTAAAACTCCTTTGAAAGATCAGGACGGAGTTTGACTCCGGTTAAAGATAGTATAGCGCCATATGAGCCGGTTGTCAAACTATGGGACGATCTTAGGCGAGGGTGAGTTTGTTGACGATATCAGTAAAAATTGTCTGGATATCCGGCGTGCCGTCGACTTTCAAAAGTAGGCCTTTTTTCTGGTAGTAGTCGATCACCGGCATGGTTTCTTCCCGATAGGCTTGCATTCTTTTCTTGACGCTTTCGTAGTTGTCGTCACTTCGATGTTCAATCTCCGCCCGCCTCATGATCCTCTCGACGCCGATCTCGATGGGAATATCCAGATAGATTACTTTATTTAGTGCGACCTTCATTTCCGCCAAAAAGCTGTCCATGTATTCCGCCTGATGGAGATTCCTGGGGGTACCATCGATGATGAAGCCTTCTTTGGTTGCCTTCAGTTCCGGTTCGAGAAGTTCGAGAACCGTTTCGAAAGGGAGAAGCTTCCCGGAAACGAGAAGATCGGCGATGAGTTTTCCTTTTTTGGTTCCGCTTTCGGCTTCTTTCCGAAGAATGGCGCCAGAAGACAGGTGAACAAGTTGAAACTTTTCAGCCAAAAGATCAGCCTGCGTGCCTTTGCCGCTGCCCGGGGCGCCGAGAATAATAAGGTTCATTAGTCGAGAAACTTGTTGTAATTGTGCATATAAAGCTGAGAGTCTATCGTCTTCAGGGTCTCGAGAATAACCGAGACGACGATAAGAAGGCCGGTACCACCGACGGCCAGATTGGTGATCTTGGTGGCGCTACTTACAATCGAGGGGAGGACGGCGATGAATCCCAAGAAACTGGCTCCAACCAGAGTAATGCGGACCAGTACACGGGAGAGATATTCGACGGTAGAAGCGCCGGGGCGGATACCGGGAATAAAGTTACCCGATTTCTTCAGGTCGTCGGCTATTTTTTCGGGATTAAAAATGACGGCGGTATAGAAGTAGGTGAAAGCGACGACTAGGACAAAATAAAGCAGGTTGTACCAGAGGCCGTTGGGAGAAAGAAAAGTGCCAATGTCACGGGCCAGGCCGGCAACGGCCTGATTGGCAGAACCGGCAAAAGCCTGAGAGACAAAACTTGGGAGAAGGAGAAAGGAGACGGCAAAGATGATGGGGATGACGCCGGCCTGATTCAGGCGCAGGGGCAGAAAAGTTTCGGCACCGCGCCGGGCCGAGTGGATCGGTACCTGACGGGCGGCCTCGGTAGTTTTGACAACGGCGTAAATAACCCCAAAGGCCATGACGGTAAAGACAATTGCACTGGTAATACTGCTGCTGTCCAGGGTCGAGGCGGTTTGGATCAGGGCGACGGGGAGTTGGCCGATGATGCCGGCGAAGATAATGAGCGAGGTGCCATTTCCCAGACCATATTCAGTCAGCAGGTCGCCCAGCCAAATGAGAAGCATGGTGCCGGCGCTGATGGTAAAAACCAAACTCAAAAGATGGATCGGATCATTTTGGAGAATGAGGTTTTGCTTTTGGAGAAAGACGATGACGGTAAAGGCCTGGACAAAACACAAGGGGATGGTGAGGAGACGGGTATATCTGTCTATTTTTTCGCGGCCATATTCCCCCTCCTTGGTAAGAGCCTCGAGAGAAGGAATAACCATGGTCATCATCTGGAGAATGATCGAGGCGTTGATATACGGATTTAGACCCAGAGCCATGATCGAGAAATTGGCCAAAGTACCACCGGAAAAAATATCCAAAAGGGTCAAGAGCTGACTGCCGGCAAAGACCTGACGGAGGGCGGCGAGATCAATCCCCGGGGCAGGGATGTGGGCGATAAAACGATAGATGGCAAAAATACCAAGAGTAATAAAAAATTTCTTTCGCAGTTCCTTGAGACGAAAAAGTCCCTTGATGGATTTTAGCAATTTTTCCATGAGGTTTATTGTAGCTCAAAAAGAATGTCATTCCCACGAAAGTGGGAATCTATACAGATAATTATCTATATGGATCCCCGCGTTCGCGAGGATGACATCCAACCGAGCCTACCGAGCTCGTCTTTCAGGTGGTGGGGGTGGTGATGGCAGTAGAGCTCGATCTTGCTGCTATCCGGATGGGCCTTGTTGTATGAGACGCCCTTGGCCATGAGCATCCGCTCGTGGAGCTCGTGGAGAAGAACATAGGGGTACTCTTTGGGAACCAGGTCGTCATCGAGCCAAACTTCTTTCTCGGGGACCCAAGGGTAAATCAGGTGATGTCCCCCATCCATGAAGTCAATAAAAAAAGCGCTGCGGACGAGGCGGCCATTGATGAGCCAGACTGTCAGGCCGGTATCGGTAACGCCTAATTTTTTCTGGTGAACTTTGCTTGGATGGGGGTGGCCCTTGGAGTCGAAAACGCGGTCTTTGTCCCCGCTCTTGCGGCGCTCGCTCCGCTCGACCCGGTAGGCCTTGTTGACCGCTTCGGTGTTGTCCTTGCCAGATTTTAGGACCACCCATTGGGCCAAGAGGT
>Ga0209541_10002711_pt1 | contig 33224 bp, 33 predicted proteins | sample RifCSPlowO2_01_FD_184027 | JGI IMG/M metagenome (GOLD analysis project Ga0209541, IMG submission 184027) | Groundwater microbial communities from Rifle, Colorado - Rifle CSP2_plank lowO2_0.1 (SPAdes) (version 2) | ecosystem: Environmental > Aquatic > Deep subsurface > Groundwater | place...
AAAAAATCCATTACGACCTAAACAAAAAGTGATTAGATATCTAGGAAATGTTGAGAGCATACTTGAGAAATATAAATTCTGGGATGAACATAATTAATTAATGAGTTTCCACGCAACGCCAGAAAATAGAAAAATTTATATAAAGAAAGCCTTAAATTGGGATAGTTACTAAATATAGTTATATTAAATGGTTATATAGTAAAATTAATAGTTAAATTAATCAAAAAAAGGTATAAAGGAGGTTAAAATGAAGAAAATCTTAATTATAATTGCTGCATTAACACTAATCCTGGCTTCTTGCGCAAATAATAATGACCAGAATACAAGTGAAACTCCATTTGCTGGAGGAGTTGAGGGATTATCAGCGTCTTTTGTGAAAGGAGCACCTCCACAAGAGGTTTTTGACAATGGACAATTCCCATTCAGCGTCACATTATTCCTTGAAAACCTAGGAGAACATGATGTGCCAACTGGAGATGGCTATGTTGAGATAACAGGAATAAACCCAATCGACTTTGACCTTGACGGACAGGCTGATCTAAGGCAAGACATCCCAACCGAGATTGATGGAGTAGTCAAGAATTTCCAAGGAACAATATTACTGGGAGATAAGGTAGATGTCAGTTTTGATGACCTAAATTATTTACCAAACCTAAGAGGAAATTTCCCTGCCAAGATAAGAGCTAACTTGTGCTATAATTATGAAACAACTGCAACAACGTACTTATGTGTAAAAAGAGATTTGCTAAGCAATATCGGAACAAAATCAATATGTGAATTGAGCGGAGAAAAAAGAAAATTCAACTCAGGATCTCCAATACAAGTAAGCGCTGTTGAGCAAAATCCAGCAGGATCTGACAAACTTCAAGTGATATTCACAGTATCCCATGTTGGATTCCCAGAAGACAGATTCTACAAAGTAGACACAGAATGTGATGATTCAGAAGCAAATCCAAACAAAGACTTAGTCTGGTTTGAAGTTGTGAGCGACCTGGTTGGGGAAAAAGCTTCATGCACTGGATTAAGAGACGCGCTAGCTGACAAATCAGGAGGCTATATCGAGTTGACAAATGGAGCAGACACACAAGTTGTGTGCAGCTTTGATGTCAGCGGAATAGAAAGCATATTTGAGACTCCTGTAAATGTAAAGCTTGACTACAGGTATTACCAGTTCATTGAAACAGACCTTTTGATAAAAGATGTTTCAGTAGGCAGTGAGTCATAGATTTTTTGGATTTTTTTATAATTTTTTCTTGTTTGTCATTTTGGGTTTTACTTCTAGAATTCTTATTTATAAAAAGTTACATGATTTGATAAGCCAGAGCACCTAAAAATTGAAACAAACAAATATAGGATTAATAAAATTAATAATAAATAGAAATTAGCTGTATTTCACATTAAACTTATTGAGAAGCTCATTAACCACATCAGATTCAAGCTTTTCACGCTGCTTGAGCTGGGCGTCTTTTTTCTCTAAAGCAGACTTAAGCTGCTCTATATACGAGCCTAGATTGATCCTCTCCTGAGTAAACCTCTGGACAAGCTCTTTTAGCTTTTTATCATGTTCACTTCTGTATTCTTCAATCTTACCAAGATACAAGGAATCTCCTTTTTTCAGCTTATCTTCCTTAGAGACAAGATCCAAGTAAAGCTTCCTTATGTCACGCTCCCTTTTTTCCAAGTCAAGCTTAAACCTACGATTTTCTGAATTTAAGTTTGTGAACCTTTCCTTCAGAGGGTTTAGCTCTGAAACATAGGTTTTCAGCTTCTGATTAGTAAGGATCAATTCTTTCTTTAATGACTCAATCTGCATTATCTGAGACCTAATCTTTGCATCAAGCTCTGCAATAACCCGCTTGTTTTCACCTGTCTGCTGAGTCTTGTCAAGTAGGCGCTGATTGACTGTTTGAAACTCCTCGTCCTTAAGCTTTAAGACACGCTCCAAATTCTGCCTGTCTGCCTCGAGCTTTTTGATCAGGGAGTTTCGTTCATTAATGTCAGAAAACATAGCTACTTTCTGCTCTTCTTCAAGACCTAGAGCTTCTTTCAATGAAATGATCTCTGAACTTAGCTGAGTTATCTCATGCTCTTTCTCTCCAAACGCTTTTGTCTTCAAATCAGAGATCAGCTGCCTAATCTTAGAATTCTGCTCTTCAAGAATCACACTAGATCTTGAAAGCTCTGCAAACATCGCAGATTCATCAAGAATGTCCTTACCCTCTTTTTTTTCCTTCATTTTCATAATGCAAAATAGGCAAGAAGGGCTTCTAATTGGACAAATTCATCACTCCCTTCCACCATCCTGAATTCTATGTCTCCACACTTTTCTATTAATAAAACTTTCTTTTTATTATCAAGGTCAAGCTTCAAAATAGATTCCTGAATCTGCTTGACAACATCCAAGCCAGACAAGCCGTATTTCATCATCAGATCAAGCAGACCATTCCTAGCGCCGATAAAATCGCCCTTAACCGCAATCTGAAGAACATTGATAAGCTCTTTAGGCTTTGCAACAGAAGCCATTGCATAAATTGATTCAAGAGTTATGTCTTTGCTTAAAGCTGCGCAACTCTGAAGAATATTCTCAGCTTTCCTGCAGTCACCTAGGCAGACTTCAAAAAGCGCATCTTGCGCGTCCTTAGATATTTTTAAACCTTCATCCTTGATAATCTTGTCCACGATGGAGATCAATTGGTCTTTCTCAAGAGGCTTGAACTTAAAAACAGCGCACCTGCTCTGGATCGGATCAATAATTTTAGAAGAATAATTTGCAGAAAGAACAAATCTTGTTGTCTGAGTGTAATTCTCCATAGTTCTCCTTAAGGCTTGCTGAGCTTCCCTAGTTAATGCATCACACTCATCTAGGTAGATGATCTTAAATGGAGCAGTACCTATAGATTTTGTCCTCGCAAAGTCTTTTACCTTATGCCTGATAATATCAATGCCACGCTCATCACTAGCATTTAGCTCAAGAAGATTAGATCTCCACTCATCCTGGAAAAGTTTTCTTGCAACAATAAGAGCCAAAGTGGTTTTGCCAACACCAGCAGGACCAGTAAAAAGAAGATGAGGCATGTTCTTCTGCTCAACAAATGCCTTGACCCTTTTGACAATCTCAATCTGGCCTTTTATCTCAGAAAAATCTTTAGGCCTATATTTCTCTGTCCAAACCGAATAATCCTGATCCATTGCCCCCAAGACCAAGAAAGAATCATCATTTAAATATGTTGCGATAGGAAAATATAGATAGGTATGTTCATGATGCAAATAATGGAAAAGTAAATGTTAAGTTCATATTAAATAAAATGATATGAAGATGAACTCAATATAAAGTTCAGATCAAATGAATAATGATTTTAATCGTCTATTTTTTATATTAAATCTGGAGGAAGCACAAGATTAAGCTCTTAAAATTCTATAATAAAATTAAATAAGTAGCGTTTTCAAGCACAGAACACTCGTGGTGAAAACGGAATGATGTAGAATAATAATTCAGAAAATATAAAACAAAAAAATAAAAAAACTTAAAGTAAATAAGTTAGGTTTTCAACCTAACAACACTCGTGGTGAAAACCTAAGGAAGCAGAATTTAAATGAATTAATCAAAATAAAAATAATAAGTTACGTTTTCAACCGAACATTGCTCGTGGTGAAAACGCAAGGAAGCAGAACAAATGACTCAGAATATGCTTAAGTCAGGGAGATAAGTTAAACTTGATATCATTAATGATAAATGTAGAGACTTAATAATAATGTTTATTCAATCAAACAATAAAAAATAGTTTACAATCAAATGATATCTTCTTCAGAAATGACAAGGAAGTCTCCTATAGCTAGAACAGAGCTGAATGGGATCAATACCCTATTGTCCTTATCTTTCTCAAGCTCTAATTTGCTTGCATAGCCTGTAGTGTTTGTCAGAACTATGTGGATAAGCTCACCTGATCTGGTCTCAAATACAATGTCTCCAACATCACCAAACCGCTTTCCTGTCTTGCTAACTACTGTCTTTCCTATCAATTGCTTCGAAAACCTTTTTTCTGCTTCAGCCATAAAGCAGACATATCATAGATAATATTTAAACTTTTCTAATTTGGAAAATATGGTTCTCCACGATAATAACAAAAACCGCACTTATCCCCAGCCTAAAGGCTGGAATATTGGAATACAAGGTTTTTGAAATTGAAAAGTTGAGTGGGTTGTTGGATTAACATCCCACTATTAATACAGGAGATTTATTGCTCAACTTTTCAATTAATGGTTAAGCAATAATTAATGTTAATTAAAGGGTGGTTTGGGTGTTTTTGGTCATTATTTGCTTGAGCTTAGCGCTTATAAATCCTTGATCATAGCATTTGCCTTTAACTCCACAATTAACGCACTTATTCTTATTCTCAACAAAGCCAGGAAGCTCAAAATTTGACACCATAGCCTTTACTTTAGAGACGAGCTCAACAACCTCATTCTTCAAAAAAGGATTTATTGGCTGTGGTATCTTTGTGTTCGATCCAAGATAGAATATTATCCCATTTGTGATGGGTTTGCCAAACTTAGCTTCAAGTAAAAGAGAATAAGCTGCTAACTGCAATTGATGATCTTTCCATGCGCCAGAATTTGGAGCTTTACCAGACTTAAATTCAACAGGAAGCAATTTTCCGGAATAATCCTCAATCTGATCAATCCTTCCTTTAAGTGAAAGGGCACTATTTTCAAGTTTAAGCTCTGATATCAACTTGGGAGATAAGGCCTGCCAAAGATCAGAACCATCAAGCTGCAGAGCAAGCATCTGTGTGTATATCAAAGAAGCCCTGTCTATAGTTATGTTGCTAACAGTGCTCCAAAGGTTCTTATAAGTTTCAGCAAGATCCAATTCAAAACTTTTTAGGTCATACAAGTTTTCAAGAATCAATTTTCTTAATATCTCACTATGAGAAGAAACAAAGATCTGCTTTACCTCTTCAAAAGAGGATCCTAGCTTAAGGCTCTTGACAAACTGCTCTTCTTGAAGTGCGGTTTTTTCAATATAAGAATGCAGAAGAGAGCCGATAATCAGGTGTTTTGAAGGAGGTTCCTTAATACCAAGCACTAAAGCAAGAAAAAGCTTTCTTGCACAATAATTATACCCTGTCAAAGAAGTTACACTTATATCCATAGCACAAAGAGAATAAACCTAATATAAATATGTTACATACAAATGTCCAGTGGAAATACTATTACCCCGGACCAATTGTTAAAAGAAGTGTCTGCAATAAGATTGCAAATAATCCGTAAAGGCCAATGAATATGAAAAGCGTTGAAACAAGCTTTTTTCTCATAGGAACCTTATTTGGAAGAAGGACATAAACTGCTAAGGAAATCAAGAAAGAACAGAGTAGTGCAATTGCCATAAATGAAGTAACCTGAGTCTGAGATGCATCAACATAGGTTGTTGGAATTACCATATTCAAGAATATGAATTAACAACTATAAAAACCTTTTTGTTTTTGATGAGACTATAGAACTATCACAACATTTAAAAGATAAGGCTTATCAAATAAGGTATAATGGATATTGAAGAAAAAATTGAGCTTGTAAAGCAGGTTGGAGAAGAGATATTAACTGTTGAAGAGCTTAGGACACTTCTAGAGACAAAAACCAGTCCGATCGCTTATGATGGATTTGAGCCATCAGGAAACCTGCATATAGCCCAAGGAACAATGAGGGCAATCAATGTCAACAAGATGATAAAAGCAGGAATACAATTCAAGATGTGGGTTGCAGATTGGTTTGGATGGATGAACAACAAGATGGGCGGCGACCTGGAAAAGATAAGAACAGTAGGAGAGTATCAAGTTGAAGTCTGGAAAGCATGCGGCATGAAAACAGACAAGATTGAATTCCTATGGTCAAAAGACGTGATGAATGATGATGAATACTGGAAAAAGGTTGTCGGCATCGCCAGAAACAGCACTGTCAAAAGGATACTAAGATGCTCACAAATAATGGGCAGAAGCGAGTCTGAATCACTATCAGCAGCACAGATATTTTATCCCTGCATGCAATGCGCAGACATATTCCACCTAAAGGCAGACATAACACAGCTAGGAATGGATCAAAGAAAAGTAAATGTGCTGGCAAGAGAAATCGGGCCAAAACTTGGATATTGGAAACCAGTTGTTGTAAGCCACCACATGCTTATGGGACTAAAAAAGCCAACAAGCGAGCAAACAAATGCTGTAGACAGGGCAATAGAACTAAAGATGTCAAAATCTGTGCCAGACTCTGCAATATTCATGACAGACACAGAAGAAGAGATCAAAAGAAAAATAAATAAAGCGTATTGCCCTGAAAAAGTGATTGAAGAGAATCCGATACTTGAATATGCAAGATATATTATACTTGAACAATTCGACTCATTCACAATCGAGAGGCCTGAAAAATTTGGAGGCAGACTAGATATAGACAACTATGAGAAGCTCTGCGAAATCTATAGAGACGGACAACTGCATCCAATGGACCTAAAGCAAGCAACAGCAGAACACATCAACAAGATCATAGAACCAGTAAGAAAACATTTTGCGACAAACCAAAAAGCAAAACAGCTTTTTGAACAAGTAAAATCATTTGAAGCAACAAGATGAGAATTAAATCTTGATGTGCGCTCTACTTGCGATGCTTTCGATAGCCCTATTATTTCTAAATAAACCTAAAGAAAGTCATACAAATTATGGCCTAGAGGAAAATCAGAACAAAACTATGACAGGGATAAGGTTATTTCAGAATGACTATTGCTGGATTTTTCAAGTAAGTGTCCCTGCATTTAATTATGTCATTGATTGTTATCTTATCGATCACCTTAAGATATGAATTAAAAAGCTTAAGATTATTGGCAAAAGCAAGGAAACACAAATAGTTAGCTAATTTGGAGTTGTCTTCATAATGCATGATAAATTCGCCTTTAATGAAACGTTTGGCATCATCCAAATCCTTTTTGGAAATTGTGCCAAGATTAGAGATTTCCTTCTTTATCAGAGAAAGAACCTCATCAAGATTCTCTTTTTTGATGGATGCATAAATGGCAAAATAACCATAACTGATTTTTGTTTCAGAAATTACTCCAAGGTCATATGCAAGACCCCTTTTATTCCTTATCTCATCAAATAGCCTGCCAGAGAATCCCCTACCCAGAATCGATCGGATTAGGTCAAGGGCAAAACTGTCTTTCTTATCAACAGTTGTCGTAGTATAGCCAACAATCAAGTATGCTTGATTGAGCTTTTTTATCTCAATTTTTTTGATCTCTTTAGTTTTTTCCGGTTCAAAGACAGGAAGCCGCCTAAGGATTTTTCCTTTGATTTGCAAATCATAATATTTCGAAACGCTTTTGATTGGGTTTTGCACATTGCCAACAATGCTTAGGACCATATTTCCTGGATGATAATATTTTTTGTAAAATGCCATGATCTTATTCCTGTTTAAGGAGGCAACATCTTCCTTATAGCCTATAACTGGATGCATCAAAGGAGCTTTTTGATAAAGTGTCTTTTCAAACAAAAGCCACTGATAGAGCCTTGGATCATCATACAATGAACCTATCTCGTTAAGGACGACCTTTTTCTCCTTCTTTATGTGCTTATCCGCAAATTGTGAATTGAAGACCATATCAGAAATAACCTCAAGAGCAACATCCAGATATTGCTTTGGAATCTTGACATAATAAGAAGTCCTTTCATTATTTGTAAAAGCATTAAATTCTCCACCAAGATTCTCTATCTCAGAAGCAATAGCTAAAGAAGTGGGCCTTTTCTTAGTGCCTTCAAAAAGCATATGCTCAATAAAATGGGAAATGCCTTTAATTCCTTTTGGCTCATCGTTAGAGCCAAGATTTACTGTAAGATTTACAGATACTGTACTTTGGCTTGTCTTTTTGTAGATTACCTTAAGGCCATTGCTCAGCTTTTTAACGATCATACAAGAGAAATAATATAAAGGGGTTATATATCTTTTGATTATATGAAAATAAGGCAGATACAAAATGTGATGCAACAGAAAAAAGTTGAGCTGTTTCTAATAATGAACTTGTCTGAAGACAAAAAAGACCCAAATATGAGATATTTTACAGGAATAATGCCCGAATTTGGAATAATGGCTATACCAAAAAATGGAGCTGGAGTTTTGTATGTTCCTTTATTTGAAGCGGAAAGAATGAAGAAAATGTCTACAGCAAAAATTAAGCCGATAAATAAGAAAAAATTACTAGAACAGATAAAGCATGACTTCAAGGCAAAAAAGATTGGGCTGAATTATGATTATGTTGCCATAAATGATTTCAAAAGATTAAAAAAAGCACTTAAGGCAAAATACTTTGATTTTTCAAAAGTTATTTGTGATTTGCGAATTAGGAAAAATAAAGATGAGATAAAAATAATAAAAAAATCTTGCTTGATAGCATCAAAAATACTTGATAAATGTATAAAACAGTTTGGTTCATTTAAAACAGAAGGCAAAGTGAAAGAATTCCTGCTTAATGAAGCTAAATTGAGAGGTTGTGAACTTGCTTTTGACACAATAGTAGCTTCTGGAAATGGAGCTGCACAGCCTCATTATTCAGGCAATAAAAGATTGACAAAAGGATTTTGCGTGATTGACTTTGGAGTCAGATACAAAGGATATTGCTCAGACATCACAAGAACAGTTTACATCGGAAATCCAAGTGATGATGAGATCCAAACATATGATCTTGTGCTGGAAACACAGAAGAAATGCGCCGAGATGATAAAGGAAAAAGTTAAAACAGCCAAGGTGTATGAGTTTGCCCAAAAACAGCTTGGAAAATATTTCACGCATGGACTGGGACACGGAATCGGAGTGCAGATACACGAATTGCCAAATTTATCACCTAAAAGCAAAGAGAGATTTGAAAAAGGAATGATATTTACAATAGAACCAGGATATTATGACAGCAAAAAAGGAATTGGAATACGAATAGAAGATGATTATCTGATAAATGAGAAAGGAGAGATTGAGGAGATTACTAAGGTTGATAAGAAGCTATTGATAATTAAGTAGAATAATATTCTAGTTGGGTCTTTTATTATTAACAAGTTTCAATTAAACCTAATAAACTTCCCGTTCTTGTACACCAATTTGCCGTCAAAAAAGACCTTGCCATCCCTTCTCATGTCCTTGATCATGTCCCAATGGACAGCAGAATCGTTCTTGCCACCACCTTCTTTATATGCCATGCCTAAGGCAAGATGTATTGTACCGCCGATCTTCTCATCAAACAAGATTTCCTTGATATGCTGCTTAATGCCGTAATTTAAACCAAAGCTAAACTCGCCAAGATATCTGGCACCTTTATCAGTATCAAGAATCTTGTTAAGGAAAGCCTCATTTTTTTCAGCAGTTGCCTTTATGGCTTTACCTTTTTTGAACAATAGTTTAACACCTTCAACTGACCTACCTTGATAGATCGCCGGAAATGAATAAGAGATGTGGCCTTCTGTCTTTGTCTCAACAGGACCAATAAAGACCTCACCATCAGGAACATTCCGGTTTCCACAGCAAAGAATGCCTTGTCTGCCCTCAATATTGACATAAAGGTCTGTTTCTGGACCAACAACATGAATTTCATTCGACCTGTCATACAAAGCCTTGATCTTGAGCTGCTCTTTCTTCATCTTATTATAATCGACATTAACAGCAGAATAAACAAAGTCTTCAAATTCCTCAAGGGACATATCAGCTTCTTGAGCCAAAGCAGATGTCGGAAAAGCACAAAGAACCCAGTTATTCTGCTTTAACCTTAATTCAGAGATAGGCTTAACAATCTTCATCCTCTGAGAAACTTTGTTGGCATCAACATTATTGAGCTCACGAGTATTATCAGGAGAAAAGATTGATATGATACCTGCTGTGTTTTTGGTCGAATATTCAGCAATTTTTGGGTATTGCCTTAATACAGAATCAGGAGCATGCTTGTAATATGTATAATTAAAACCAGGCATGCCAACATTTAACCTTGGAGTTGCACCTTTTTTAAGAATGTTTTTGCAAAGCTCAAGAACCAAGGGCCTAGCCTCAATATTTGCATTGATCTCAATTAGGTCACCCTTCTTGATATCAATAGAGTGGTCTGTCAAAACTTTCGCGTATGCAACTATCCTAGGATCTGCCATCAAAAATCACCAAGAAAATGGAAGAGCAGTCCTATTTAAATCTTATGATTAATAAATTAGAGAAAGACAAATAGGTTTTGATTAGTTTGTCTTTCTATATTTAGTTGCGGTTATTTATTATCACTTACTTTTGTCCGCAACTAAAAAAAGAGAATATTTATAAAGGATATTAAATTATGAAGAACCATGAAAAATGAGTCTAATGGGGAATCAAAAGTTGATAAAGACATAATTGAAAGTGTTATATATAATTATGGCACCTCAATACCTGAACTAGAAGAAGAAAACAAGATACTTAAACAGACTATTGAGAGCATTAGAAGAGAAATTGAGAAGTATAGGAGAACACCCTTGCTTGTCTGTGAAGTTAGGGAAGTTAAAGGAGATAAAGCATTAATAAGGCTTCAGAACGGCAATTCATTCTTGGTTGATATATCAGAAGACTGTGAAAAGATTGCTGCAGGAGACCAAGTTCTAACAGAGCAGAAAAACCTCACAATAATAAAAAAGGCATCATTATCAAAAAAGTTTGATGTAGAAAAATATGTTATAATAGAAAAGCCAAAAATCAGCTGGCAGGATATAGGAGGATTAGACCAACAGGTAGAAGAGATAAAAGAAGTCATAGAACTGCCACTTATCAAGCCACAATTATTCAAAAAAGTTGGAATAACCCCTCCAAAAGGAATCCTTCTTCATGGGCCTCCAGGAACAGGAAAAACATTATTGGCAAAAGCAGTTGCAGCATCAACAAACTCAACATTCATAGAAGTGGTCGGGTCTGAACTGGTGCAGAAATTTATAGGAGAAGGAGCAAAACTTGTAAAAGAGATATTTGACATGGCAAAAGAAAAAGCTCCAAGCATAATATTCATCGATGAGATAGATGCACTGGCATCAGTAAGAGTAGATGTAGGAACATCAGGAGAAAGAGAAGTGCAGAGGACATTCATGCAATTGCTTGCAGAACTAGATGGCTTCAAGAATCTTGGAAATGTTAAAGTAATAGGATGCACAAACAGGAAAGACATTCTTGATCCTGCCGTTATCAGGCCAGGAAGGCTTGACAGGCTCATTAGAGTAGATATACCAAACAAAGAAGGAAGATTAAAGATATTCCAAATCCACTCAAAAGATATGAGCATCATAAAGGATGTAAACATAAAGAAGATCATCAGTGAGATGGAAAGTTTTTCAGGAGCAGAAATAAAAGCGGTCTGCACAGAAGCAGGATATTTTGCGATCAGGCAAAACAGGACCAAAATAACTGAAAAAGATCTTCATGATGCTGTAAAGAAAGTAAAGCAGGAAGAGAAATTAGGCGGGGAAGATTATATAAAGATGTTCGGATAGATTTTCTTTGAAATGTGTTTTATAAAATCGATATATATATCAGTTCTTGCCAAAATGAATTCTAGCATTGTTAGATTATGAGGTGAAAAAGATGACTATAAGATTACCGAGGATAGGTAGTTTTGCCGGGCCAGATGCTGAGCCATATCTTGAAGTGATATGTAAACTTAACTTAAGTGCGTATAAGATCAGGGACACAGAAGCAGTTTTAACTGTTCACGAAGGGCCTCTTGCAAATAAAAAATATAAGATAATAATTGTGGCATCAGAATTATCTAAAATGCACAAGGATTTTGATAAACTTAAACTCGTTAAATGGTTAGGTTAACTTAACCAAATTAATACAATTAAAATATTACTTAATTTGGAAGTCAATAACTTAGAGAATAAAAATAAGCGCGCTCAGCAGTTACTTCCGCAAATCATCCTTTCGTCATCGGGTGTTCATATCATCATCGCGCAGAAGGCTAAATGCAGGCTCTATATATAAGATTTTCTAGTTTTATTTGGGGGTTTATGCTAAGCTTACTCTAGAGTTATTATAGATTTATTCTAGTTTTATGATAAAGGCCAGTTGAGTCAATTTACCTTGAAATCAACACAAATCCGGTAAATCCTTGGGCCTTGCTGGCCGCATTTGTTAATGCTAAGAATCTTACACTTTTTTTTGGCAGACTTGCAAGCAGACAGAATCTTTTCTTCTGCCTTATGAAACTCGTCTTCATGAAGAAAATCATAAAAGTGGATTGTTCCGCCTTTTTGAATCTTTTTTAACGCAATATCAAGATAATCTATCGCCCCTTTTGGAAGAGGCATCAGAATCCTATCAAACTTTACCTTTAGCATAGGAACAAGCCTTTTAACATCACCTTGCAAAAGGCTGATATTCTTAGTTTTATTCAAAGAAAGATTCTCTAAAGCATATTTATGAGCTAACTTATTCAATTCAATTCCTAAAATCTTTTTTGCCTTTGTGTTTTTTGACAAAACAATCGGATAAGGAGCAATTCCAGAAAACATCACCAAGATTGATTCATCTGGATGAACAAGCAAAGCAATCCTTTTCCTCTCATTAGCAAGCCTGACTGAAAAATATGTTTTTTCAATATTAAGCTTAAATGAACAATTGCTCTCTTTGTAGAGGGTCTCTTTTCTTTTTTCACCTGCAATAACAGCATATTTTTGGATCCTAAGCTTTCCTTTATGGCCGCCAAGCTTTTTGCAGACAACCTTGATGTGCTTGTGAAGACCAAGAAGAGTATTTCCAATAAGTTTTTCCTTTGCCTTAAGATGCCTAGGAACCTCTATTACAGCAATATCGCCAATCACATCAAAACTTCGAGGGATATAAGATGAATTGATCTTATCTTTCAATGCAACGCTCAAAGTGTTTATTTTTGCCATCTTAAATATAAGCACTGTGCTGGACTTTTTAAACTGTGTGATCGCCTAAAGCTGCTAGATGGTTATAAAATAGGCTCCTAAAATCATCACAAAACAGGCTATTATTTTAAATTTTATTCCGCGCTCATGAAACAATGAGCCGCCGATCATCGTGTCAAAAAATGTGGAGAGCTTCTTGACCGGGATTACAAGACTTACAAATTGAAGGGAAAGGCTCAATATGTAAAAAAAGCTGGAGACAAAATGAAGAAATGAGACTAAAATAATAGGCCACATATTATGGTTAAGGTCGCTTTTCACATCCTTAAGACGGAACTTAAAAAAGTCAAATATTACAAAATTGACACCGTTAAATATCCAGATATAACACAGGTAAACCAAAGGATGTAAATAGTTGATTACTACCAGCTTATCAAAAGTTGAAACAACACTAAGCAGTATCAGGGAAAAAAAGAGCATGACATAATGTTCTGATTTTAACATCTTCTTGAATGGATTCAGAAAGTTTTTGTGGTGCGGATCAACTTCCAAAGAATAAGCACCAATTAAAATCAAGATGATACCAAAGAAATTCAATGCACTGATACGCTCTCCCAAAAAAAAGAATGCGAGAGCCAATGTCATGACTGGACTGATATTTGTCAAAGGAGAATAAGTTGAGATATCCAGATGCCTCAATGATTTAGATGAAAAGAGAAGTCCCGCAGTTAAGATAAGTGAAATAAGATATATAAATGCCAAAAAACCAAAGGAGATATCCGGCTTTAAGAAAAAAAGAAGGATAAGCGCAAAAATTGAGGTGAACATTGACCTTAGTGTAGAGAACTCAAGTGCATGCTTTGTGTAGAGCTCTTTTTTGGAAAGTATAGATGACAAAGAAGTAAAGACTGCTGAAACCAATGCAAAAATAAACCACAACAAATTTTCACCTCTTTTCAAAATGACCTAAAGTTGTATATTAATTCAACAACCTATATATAAAATATTTAGTTTTGACATGAGATTCAATAGTTCATTAAGTGGCTGCTTCAGAAATCTGAAAGAGATCTCTGCTGCTTTTTTTCATTTCCCTTAAGCAAAGGATTAATAGTATTTGAAACACGCTCGCTTGAAAAATTATACTTATCAACAAGCAAGGAAGTTAACTTCGCTTCATCCACAAAACCCCAAGAAAGTTCAAAATCATCTGTGACCGGCATATTTTTAATCAAATCATAGACTTCTGTCCAGGCAAAGGGATATTCCCATTTTACCATAGAAAAGATTGAATTAAAATCTTTTTTGTGTTCTTTTACCAACTTTAATGCGTTTTTGGGACCTATACCTTTTATGCCACCCCTGTTATAATCAGTGCCGACAAGTATAGCAAGAACAATCAACTGATCATTGTCTATGCCAAGATTATTCAGGACATCACTAAGCATAACAATCTCTGGCTTTGAGGAGACATATCCAAGATGATGAGATGACTTTCTCTTACCAGCAATCGAAAGATTCCTAACCAAATGCGGACAGCCGTAAAGCAGAGAATCATAATCCTGGGAAACAGATGCATATGCGTAATCCTTCTTTGCCATATAGGCAGCTTGAGCCTCACCTTCGCTTGGAGCATCAACAATAGGCAAGCCAAGAGCAGAAATGAGCTCTTTTGCATCATCAACCATCTCTGAAGTCAACCTTGAGGTCCTTGCCGCAAATTTCTTCATCTCATCAATATCCTGCTTCTGAACTGCAATGTGATACTTTTTTTCTGCCTCTATCTTTAATTCTTTTCTTCTTTCACGCTCCTCTTGCTTAAGCTTAGGAGCTTTTCCGTCAAAAACAAAAACCGGCTTAAGGCCTTTTTCCATAAAGTTTGTTGTGCGGGCAAACAAGCCAACAAGATGAGATGTAACATCCCCTTTGTTGTTGGCCAAAGGAGAGCCGTCTCTGGAGCGGATGGTTGTAATGAACTGATACAGCATATTATATGTGTCGATCGCAATAACTTTTCCTTTTAGATCAGTGATCTCAATCTCTGTTGAAGGAACAAGCTCCTTAATAGATAAGCCCATAATGAAAATAATGAATTTGACATTAATTAATGTTTTGGTTCCAGAAAGACTGTTTCTTAGAAAAAAGGAAAGACTCAGCCACGCTTCATTTTTTGATTACCTTACGAAGAAGATCAGGACGATCAGTAATAATCCCATCAACTCCACAGTTTATCAAGTATTTCATCCTTCCAGAAGTATTGATTGCATAAGGAAAAACCCTCATTCTCAGAGAATGAACATATTTAATTAATCTGTGCGTTGTCTTGAGATTAGAAGGATGAATTGAATAAGCACCTATTTTTTGGGCATTGTGAAGGTGCCTCCTGCTAAAATGGCCAATATTAATGACATAGCCAACTTTTAACTTGGGATCAATTTGCTTAATCTTGCGGATAATCCTGAAATTCTTTGATGACAAAATTGCAGAATTTTGATGATGGTGCCTCTTAATCTGCCTAACAATCTCCTCCTCAAAATGAGGAACTTTAATCTCAAGATTAACTGTTATTTTGCCGTTAGTTATTTTTAAAAAGTCTGAGAGCTCCAAGATGCGAGAATTGCCATGAAGCCTTACCTTTCTCAAATCAGCAAGTTGAATGCCAGAGATATACCTGCTTTTTTTTGCAAGGCGAAGCAATGTGTTGTCGTGATAAAGGACAAGTTTTTTGTCCTTTGTGGCACGGACATCAACTTCAACCATCTGTGCACCCTGCGAGATTGCAGCCATGATAGATTCTTTTGTGTTTTCCAAAAAATAATAGGACGCACCCCTATGACCAATAATAAGCACCATTAAATCCTCTTAAAATAAAAACCTTTTAGATCCCTTTCGATTAATTCAGAAGCCTTTTTGGTCAATTCTCCCTGAGAAAGAAGTATGCCAGGAAGCTTCTTGATCTGAGATTGAAGATATGCAGCACTTATATCAGCCTCATTTAAGCGCTTCTTTGATTTAGCCTTGCAGTAATAAGTGAGATCACCAAATGCCGAAGGTATGGCTATAATGAAATCTGATTCTAAGCCTTTTTTTACCATTGTGAAATATTTTACCTTAATCTTATTATCCGCAAAATAGTTTTTGATTAACTTTAAAAACCCTGCGGTTGCAGAGTCAATGAATAAAGTCTCTGCATCTGATGAAAAAGTCTGCTGAGGTTCAACACTTTTTTCCTGTACCAGCAGTTTAGGCTTTGTAATGACCGGCTTTTTCTCAGGTTTTTCTATGGATCTAGGAGGCTCTGTTTTTTGCACATCAGTTTGGGGAATCGGTTTAGGAATAGATTTCAATGGCTGAGGAACTGGCTTTTGAACAACTGATTCTTTTTTGGCTTCCTCTTCAATAAGACCTAGACGTTCTTTAACAAGCCTTTCAACATCAGAATTTGATGTCAGATACCACTTCCAAAAAAGCTCTTCCCTATCATTAAATGAGACTTGGAGAGGAACAGCAAAATCCTTTATCAATCTGAGGGCAACCCTTGTCCTTGGAACCAAATCCTTATCCATCAATATCCTTTTTTCACGAAGCAAATTATATGCAACGCGCTCTTCAGGATTTAACCTATTTGAGAATTCCTGAAGGCGGGATTCCTGGCCATCAAGATAGTATAAAGGAGAGCCACCTATCTTCAGATTTGAAACCTTAACATCTTTTTTAGAAGAAAGCTCTGCAAGAATTGCAGAACTCACCAACAGATTCTGGTTTATCTCCTTTGAAATGTTTGCAGGTATTACAGGACCTTTCATCCTGATCAACTGAAGCACCTGATCTTTTGTTATCATGCAACAGAATAAGGTGGATATGTTTTTAAAGATTTATGTTAAGAAATTAATATGATGAAACCGTAAAGGCCATCAAGGCCTCATCCACTTGATCTCATAATAAGTGACATCATTCTCCTCATCAACAACTCCGATAAGGAGCCTTTTCTTGGTCGAATGAGCAACACGGTTCTTGGCGGAAAATTCATGCCAAGTCAAACCGCTTGATTCATGCACTGGATAGATAATCCAGCGCGCATGATCCTCACCTGGCTTAACACCGCGGTCATAGACGCGGAAATCAGCGCCAAACTTAAGAGCGGTCTTGACAATATAACCTCTGCTCCTAATATCCTTGAATACACAATAGCGGATCCAAAACCCTGGCTCCCATTTCTGAGCTTTTTTTAAAAAATTCTCAAAATTTAGCTGCTTGTCCTTTCCATCAATCACAATAATTTTTCCTTTTTCTAGGAGATACAATGCTTCAATCAGGGAAAGCTGGACTTTATTGTCTTCAACAATCTTTCCAAAGACGCTTTGCTGGAACAATTCACGAGCTTCATTAGATGATTCTGTGATAATCCGGCCTTCTTTCAAAAGAAAAGCGTGGACAGGCTTTTTAGACTCCTTTGATTCCTTAAGCTTTTCAGGAGACTCTTCTTTAGGCAATTCTTCTTTTTTTGGATCCTCTTTTTTTGAATCTTCCTTTCTAGGATCTTCCTTCTTTTCCTTTTTCTTTGCCATTAATAATGAAAAACGGGGCAGATTTAAAAAGGTTGTTATTCTGGTGGAATTGTGGGTTAATGGAAGAATAATTGACAAAATTTTTATAGCCAGGCAAACATCAATATGCTATGATAAAGATAATATTCCTTGGGACATCTGCAATGGTGCCAACAAAAGAAAGAAACCACTCAGCTTTGCTGCTAATCCATGATGAAGAAAGCATGCTATTCGACTGTGGTGAAGGAACACAAAGACAGCTTAGAATTGCAGGCATAAGCCCAGCAACAATAACAAGAGTATATATCAGCCATTGGCATGGAGACCATGTGCTCGGGCTTCCAGGACTTATGCAGACTATGGGAATGAACAATTATGAAAAAACATTAAAGATATATGGGCCAAAAGGCACTAAGCAGCATGTCAACAACATATACAAAGCTTTTTCATTTGAGAAAAAAATAAGTGTGGAGATACATGAGGCAAAAAAAGGAGAAATCACAGATGAAAAAAAATTTTGGGTTTATGCAGAAAAGCTGCAGCACTCTGTAGAGTGTCTTGGCTTCAAATTCATAGAAAAAGACACAAGAAAAATTGAACTTGAAAAAGCAAGAAAATTGGGATTAAGCGAAGGGCCACTTTTGGGAGAACTTCAAAGCGGAAAGACAATCAATTTCAAAGGCAAAAAAATTAAGCCAGATGATGTCAGCTATGTAAAAGAAGGAAAAAAAATCGGGCTCATTTTTGACACAGCACCATGCAATGGCGCTTTGGCAATAGCAAAGGATGTTGACTTGCTTATATGTGAGGCAACTTTTGCCACGACTTTGGAAAACAAAGGAGAATTATATGGGCATATGACTGCAAAGCAAGCAGCACAGCTTGCAAGCCAGGCGAACTCCAAAAAGTTGATAATGACCCATTTCAGCCAGAGATACAAAGATGTTGATGAGCTGCTTCAGGAAGCAAAAACAATATTTGAAAATACAATATGCGCATATGATTTCTTAAAAATTAACCTGTGATATAAGTAGAAAAAGAGGAATTATGTCAAGAAAATCAAAAGGGATTAATGCCGAAAGAGAGCTAATACACAAATTCTGGGAAAAAGGATTTGCTGCCATCAGAGCAGCAGGCTCAGGATCAATGAAGTATCCATGCCCAGATATTATAGCAAGCAATGGCCAAATAATAATTGCCCTTGAATGTAAAACTTCAAAAGAGAAACATAAATATCTGCCAAAAGGGGAAGTTAGAGAACTGATGGAGTTTTCAGTCATTTTTGATGCTGTTCCTTATATTGGCATCAAGTTCAACAATACTCCATGGGGTTTTCTAAGACTTGGTGAATTAAGAGAAACAGATGGAAGTTATATGATCAATGAAGAAGTCCTGAAAAAAAAGAGTATAAGCTTTGATGAGCTAGTGAGGGAATAGATTTGGAGTATATTTTGGCAGTTTTATTATTCAAGAGTGGCATTAAAAACTTTTTGGTTGAAAAATTCTAAAAAGCAAAATTAATAGGATACACTGTTAAAATGAGATTAAAAATGGTTTAATGGTCTTAAAAACCGTTAATCTGGTTCTATTTTGAATTTGGCTCAATAATCTACCCTATTTAACTTTCACAAAAACCGAAAAGTTTATAAATAGATACTGCCAATAATAGAGTTGCACACACATAAAAAATTAGGAAAGATAATCAGGGGGTTTTGACAATCAACAGGAACAAGTTAGTTTATCAACTAGTCATAAAAGAAGAGAAAATGAGAGTCTCTGATAAAATAATAGAACAAGTGGTTGGCGAGGCAGTCGGCCAAGATGCAATCCTGATAATCAGAGCCCTAAAAAACAAGAAAAACATTTCTGAATTCAAGATAGCTGAAGAAGTTAAAATTGAAGTCAATATAGTTAGAAACATCCTTTACAGGCTGTACGACCAGAACCTAGTTACATTTATCAGGAAAAAAGACAAAGTCAAGGGTTGGTACATATACTACTGGACATTTAATCCGCAAAGGATAAAATACCTTATGAAGACACTGAAGAAGAGAAAACTTGAAAAATTAAAGGAAAGATTAACAAGAGAACAATCAAGCGATTTTTTCATCTGCCAGAACAATTGCATAAGGCTTGATTTTGACCAATCAACAGAATTTGAATTCAAATGCCCGGAATGCGGAAACCTTCTGCATCAGGAAGACAATCAAAAGACTGTTGAGGACATAAAAAAGTCAGTGATTGAATTAGAAAAACAACTTCTGCATAACGATAATGAGTAAAATTATAGTTTAAGCCCAATATGAATTAGGGAATATATGAATAAAAATGCCCGCATAGAAAATGTGTTCTAGATTAATAAGCTAAATATAAAAATGAGTACAAGTTAAATATAAGAATTGGGAATCAAATATTAAAAAAAATCAATAATTAAGATATAAAAATTTATCTCTTTCTGCCGTGTTTTCTTTTTAGAGAAGACTCAATAACAACTTCTTCTTTAATTATTTTTTCAGCCATCCTCTCAATGTGCATCTCCACTCTTGCAACTCTTCTCTCCATCAAGACAAGAACACGCAAAGAGTAGACTATTGCAAACAAAATACCGATTATTATGCTCAAGATAACTGTAAGCATCTGCTCTGAAAAAGCCATCATATTCACCTCGCTTATATGATTGAAAAGTTATTTTATGATATAGATAGCCTGAGTATATAAACTTTTTGATTGAAGAAAAATTGCAAAAAAAGAAAAAACTGCTGTGATAATACAATCCAGCGAATAATTGCCTATTTAGAATTGTTCCACTGAAGATCAAAATTGCTCTGAAGCATCTCAGCAAAATAAGGTGAGTTAATCCAGACAGCTACATCATATGCTGGCTGCGCCTTTGAATCATCAAGCAGCATAAAAGTCACATCCTTATTGTCAACAATGACAAAACGGCCCTGCATTTCGAGATTCTTCAATTCTGCCAATTTTGAAAACTTAGGGACTTCTTTCACTGCCTTAGTTAGATTTTGAACACCAATCCTGATCTTAACGCCCCTGCCCTTTGCCTTTGCAAGATGAGTCAACAAAACATCTGATTTTCTGGCAAGGCCAGAACTCGTTGTCAATATTGTGACAGACTTGTTTGAATTTCTTATGGTTGAGGCCATATGCTCGTAAACATTTGATCTGCCTTTGAAAAACCCGGTCATATCACCCGGCTCAACTATTTCCAAGCCCTTGTTGTGCAGGCTGCTAAGCTCTGTTAAAAGCTCGCTTTTCTCAAGCTGCTCCATCAAAGTTGTCTTGAAATCCGCCTCCTCCTGAATCTTTTTCTTAACCCTCTTCAATACCTCATCAGGATGAACAGCAATATATTTTATCGGCTTGCCAACCTTCATTATAATAAATCCTTTTTTTTCAAGGCTCTCAAGAACATCATAACTTCTTGATCTTGGAACATTGGCAATATCACTTAATTCGCCTGCAGTAGAAATTCCTCTTGAAAGCAAAGCAGTCCATAACTTGCTTTCATAGCTGTTTAAACCAAAATCTTTTAATTTGTTAATAAAGTTTTTCTGCACAATCATTTTAATAAGCCTCCGATGGGTATATAATTTTGAGTGTATCACCAAATTTCAAAATCTTAAAACATAATTTAGGAAATGTCTACCCCATTTATAAATCTTTCTATTTTATACTACTAGATAATAGTTACAATTTGGTAATGTGGGTGATCTGGCTCCTGGTTCCATGAGAAACAAAGGAGGTTTATAAACTCCTTTATAAATGTTTAAAAATGAGAGTATTTATAAAGGAATAATGATTTATAAGCAAATAATATAATATAAGAAAAAGCATTCATGGATTTCAGATTTACAAATAGGTGATATTCATTAATTGGGGGTGTAATAAGAATGATGAAGAAAAAAGATAAAAAGACAGCTAAGAAAAGAGATATTGAAGTTGTAAACATAGTAGTCAGCACATCATTGGAACATGACATACCATTGGAAAAGATGGCAGCTACATTAAGCAATACAGAATACAATCCTGAACAATTTCCAGGATTGGTCATCAGAATAAAGGAACCTAAGACCTCTGCATTGATATTCAGCTCAGGCAAAGTTGTATGCACAGGAGCAAGATCAATGGAAAAAGTCAATGAATCCATCAAAAAAATAATCAAAAGCCTCGAGAAAATAAATGTCAAGATCAAGATTGAGCCAAAAATCAACATCCAAAATATAGTTGCTTCAGGAAGCGTTGGAATGGACCTTAACCTAAATGTGCTGGCAATGAAACTGGAGAACACTGAATATGAACCTGAACAGTTTCCAGGATTAGTGTACAAACTTGCAGCAGCAAAAGCAACATTCTTACTGTTTAGCAACGGAAAAGTCGTATGCACAGGCACAAAATCTGAGGAAGAAGTGTATAAGGCGCTTGACATGCTGATTGAGACGCTAAAACGAGTCATGAAAAAATAAAGTTCGCTGGTTTTGAAGGTTATGCTGCAAAAACCGAAATAATTTCGGAAAAAGAGGCACAACACTTATTAATGCAAGAAGAGGGGGGTTTAAAGAGATGATAGGATGGATGCTGAAGAACAGCTAAGAGCATTTACTGAATTTTTTGACCTGAACTATAAGGCAGAGCTTCTTGAAAAGATCAGAAAAGGAGAAGTATTCATAATCATAGATTTTGGCGAGATAGTAAATTACAATCCAGAACTGGCAAATGATATTCTAGAAACACCAGAAGAATTAGTGAGGACAGCAGAGTCATCTGTGATCCAGATGGATTTGGGAGAAATAAAACATTTCCATGTGAGATTCAGAAACCTACCAAAAAGCCAGCATATCATGATCAGGGATATCAGAAGCAACCATATAGGAAAATTCTTATATATAGATGGAGCTGTCAGGCAAAAATCAGATGTCAGGCCACAAGTAACTTCTGCAAGATTTGAATGCCCTAGCTGCGGCAACATAATATCTGTTTTACAGCTTGATAAAAAATTCCAAGAGCCATCAAGATGCGGCTGCGGAAGAAAAGGAAAATTCCATCTGCTGAGCAAGGAGCTTATAGATGCACAAGGACTTGTCCTTGAGGAAGCTTCAGAAGACCTTGAAGGAGGAGAACAGCCAAAAAGAATGAATGTTCTTCTTAAAGATGATTTGGTATCCCCTATTACTGAAAAACATACAAATCCTGGAGCAAAAATCAGGATTTATGGAATTGTTAAAGAGATTCCAATAACTGGGAAAGACGGCGGAAAATTGACAAGGTTTGATTTGATGATTGAAGCAAACATGGCTGAATCAATCCAAGAAGATTACTTGGAAATAAACATATCACCAGAAGAAGAAAAGCAGATTAAGGAAATGGCACAAGACCCAAAACTCCTTAGAAAAATATTCAATTCAGTAGCGCCATCAATATTCGGATATGATATGGTCAAGCAAGCACTTGCAATACAATTGGTTGGAGGAGTAAGAAAAGTCAGAAAAGATGACATGATAACAAGAGGAGACATACACATATTATTGATCGGAGACCCTGGAGCTGGAAAAAGCCAGATTCTTAAAAGGATGGCCTCTGTGGCGCCTAAAGCAAGATATGTCTCAGGAAAAGGGGCTTCAGGAGCAGGACTTACAGCAACAGTAGTCAAAGATGAATTCTTGAGTGGATGGGCTCTTGAAGCAGGAGCGTTGGTGCTTGCAAACAGGGGAATGTGCATGATAGATGAATTAGATAAGATGAGCGATGATGACAGATCTGCAATGCATGAGGCACTAGAGCAGCAGACAGTAAGCATCAGCAAAGCCAATGTGCAGGCAACATTGAGAAGCGAAACAACAGTGCTTGCAGCAGCAAACCCTAAATTTGGAAGATTTGACCCATATGATATCATAGCAAACCAAATAAACCTGCCACCAACATTAATCAACAGATTTGACCTAATATTCCCAATAAAAGATTTTCCAGATGCAGAAAAAGATGAAAAGATGGCCAAACACATTTTGGCGCTGCACCAAGACCCAAATTTCATAAAACCAGAGATCGAAACAAAAATACTAAAAAAATATTTTGCATATGTAAAAAGAAACTGTGAACCTGGATTGACTGAAGGAGCTCTTGATGAAATCAAAACATATTATGTTGAGATGAGAAATAAGGGAGGCCAGGAAGAGACAAATATCAAAGCTGTCCCAATCTCACCTAGGCAACTGGAAGCTTTAGTCAGAATGAGCGAGGCTATCGCAAAATTAAGGATGGATGACAAGGTAACCAGAAAAGATGCAAAGATGGCAATCGACCTATTACATTACTGCTTAAGCCAGATCGGCCTTGATCCAGAAACAGGAAAAATTGATATTGACAGGATTGCAACAGGCATTACTGCATCACAAAGATCACACTTGATGAACATCAAGGAAATTATCGCTGATCTTGAAAACAGGCTGGGAAAGACTATCCCAATTGAGGACATACTAAGAGAAGCTGCTGACAAAGGAGTTGACCCAAGCATAGTAGAGGAATCAATAGAAAAACTCAAAAGATCTGGAGACTTATTTGAGCCAAAGAGAGGATTTGTTGCAAGGATATAGTTGAAAAAGTTTAACGATAAAAAGTTGGGAGGGGTTTATTTTTGGCTTATGGAAAAAACAAATTTTCAGAAAAGACAGACTGCATTTAAGGCCAACATTAAAACATTAATTGTAGGTGATTATATAAAAGAAGATGGGATTAATCCAAATTATATAAAAAATAGCAATGGACTAAAGATTTCCAGGGCAAACGTAATTGCATTAATAATAGCAAAGAGCAATGAGAGTTCTGCATTGATTGATGATGGAACTGGCCAAATATTAATCAGAAGATATGACCAGATAAAATTAGATGAGTTTGAAGTTGGTGACTTAATACAAGTAATAGGCAAACCAAGAGAATATAATTCTGAAAGGATTATCATTCCAGAAATAATAACTAAAGTCGAAAAGAAATGGTTTGATGTGAGAAAGAAAGAGCTATTTGAAGATGAACCTATTTTAGAAAAAGTGATTAATGATGATAGAGCGGACAAGCCAGCTGAGACCCAAATTTTGGGAGATAAGGGAAAAGTGTTTGAATATATCAAAGAGAATGATAGTGGTGGTGGAATAGATATTGACAAAATTATCAAGAGCTGTGGAGTATTAGATGCTGAGAAAATAGTGAACAACCTGTTAAAAGACGGGGAAATATTTGAGATTACTTCTGGAAAAATAAAGGTTTTGGAATGAATAAGAAAAACATATTATGCTAAAACAGCAAAGGTGTTATGAAGACTTCAATGATGGCTGCAAAAAGCAACAGGCTTATTGAGATTATTATCAGATCAGAAGAGTCTATGATTATCTTGTTGAACCTTTCGGAGCCAAAATCATGCCTTATGACAGCAATAGAGATTATGCCTCCTGCCAAGCCAGCTGTAAAATAAGCAGCAATCTCTGGAATGCCATGCAACGCATACCTTAAAACTCCAAGCGAAGCAATGTGAAAATAATTGGAAGACTGCTCGAGACTTGTCCTTATAAAATTGCCGATAGCAGCACCAATAACAGAAGCGTTCCAGGTCAATATGAAAAGCGCACCGACACCATAAACAAAGGCAAAAAGTATGCAGAAAACAAGAACTTTGATATTATTAAAAAAGATTTTGGTGAAAAAGTTCAGCTGCTCAGGAGAAGTCAAAACAAGATTGCCTGTAACATCATTATTAATCGCAATTATGGTTTGAGTCTGAATAGAAAAAAGGCTTTCTGCAACTGTCTGAGGCAGAAAAACATACCAAACTGTAAATGAAGCAGTCATACCCAAGAAAAGCATAACCAAAAAAACAACTGCTTTGGAATGCTCTTTCAAGATCGCTTTTTCATTTTTTAAGTCAACGTCTTTTTTTTCCTCAACCTTAATTGTCTGGTATATTAAAGGAACTGATGCGAGCATTGTCAGAAATACCATGACTAAAGAGGCATGCTTCTGAAAAACCCACAAGCTGAGAAGAATGCCTATAGATGAGAAGAAAAAGCCCAGATAAAAAAGATGATAAGGCTCTTTTTCAGCCTTAAAAGCGTTGATGAAGGATTCGATAACCATTATTAACAAGAAGAATCCGAGATTTAAATAGTTTTCTTATTTGGAAACTTCCATAAATTTATAAATCAGATATGATTAACAGAAAAGATGGACTATGAAAAACTGCTGAAGAACACATACAAGAATATGCCTACTTCTGTATTAGAAAGAGAACGGTTTGAAATACCTCCTGTAAAAGGCCACATCCAAGGCAACAGGACAATAATCAGCAATTTCGTGCAGATAGCAGACAAAATAAGGAGAGATCCAGAACACCTGCTCAAATTTATCCTAAAAGAGCTTGCAACTCCTGGAGTGATAAGAAGATCAGAATTAATACTTGGAACAAAAGTATCTGCATCAAAAATAAATGATAAAATAAAAAGATATGTTATTGACTTTGTAATATGCAATGAATGCGGAAAGCCGGATTCAAAGCTAGTGAAAGAAGGGCAATTCCTGTGTTTGCACTGCCAAGCGTGCGGATCAAAAAAGATTGTCAAATCAAAAATTTAGAAAAATGGTTGTTAAACAGCACAATTCATGCCAGAAATCAATACTGGCAATCTACGATAAAGATGTTCTAGGCAAAAAATTTCCTGAAGATGAAATAATTCTAGGCATGACCCAAAATTGGTATAGAAGCAAAAGCAATGGTAAAGATTAAACCGTTATCAAAAAAAACATTTGTAAAAGGTGAGATGATTTCTTGATATGCAAAAAAATAATCGTAAAAGGCGAAGTTCAAGGTGTTGGCTTTCGTTATTTTATCAAAAAAGAGGCAGAAAGGCTTGGAATTAAAGGATATGCTATGAACAAAAATGAATTTGTTGAGATAGTTGCACAGGGAGAAGCCAAACAAGTTGAGGAGTTGATTAGGATCTGTGAAGCAGGCTCAAGATTCACAAATGTGACTGATATTGAAACAATTGAAATAAAAATTGGCGATTACAAAGAGTTCGTAATCAAACATTAAGAAAAAATACAGCGGCAAATCCACGAAAAATCTTCAAATATTAATATACTTGTCTAAAGCTGCCAAAGCCAAAATTCTGTCAAAACCATTTGCCAAGGCCAGCCTGACGATCCTTTTCGCGGCCAAAGACACTTTCAATCCTTCTCTTCAAAAGCTCCAAAGACTGCTTCAGATAAGGCTCAACATTATATTTATCAGCGATTGACAGAGAGGGCTCAAGATATTTTACAACAGAACCTTCAGAAATCGTGAAAAGAAGCCTGCCTCCACACTTGAGGCATTTGCCGACAAGGGGGGGCCTCCTATATTTTTCATTGCATTTGACACACCTAAATTCCTGCATCGAAAACTTCCTCAAATTTCCTTTAATGTCCTTAAGGAAATGCTTTTCAATAACCATCTTGGCAACATCACGCTCATCAACAGCCATTATCTTCTCTGCAAGATCCATCTGGCCAAGAAGCTTTTCCTGCATAGAAGGAAGGGTCTTATACGCAGAGCAAAGAACGCCCGCATTAAGGTTATCAACGGGATGAGTATAACCCATACCTTCATACTGGGCTTCTGTGCCAAGAGTTGAGCCTATCGTCTTAATCTTTATTTCCCAAGGCTGCTTATACAAAAGACAGGCCTCATAAAATTCTAATGGATACTGCCAGTCAATATCCACATCAAAAATCATATCATCCACTTCAGACGGATTAACCTGTGAAGTAATTACTAGGCAGGCATCTTGAGTTGCGCCTCGATGATTTGGAAGATATTTTCTTGAAAAATTGATAAGCATATCAAGAAGCAAGGATACAGAAGCTTCATCACCATCACAGTCGCGCCTTGTGGCAGCATGTATCAACGGATGAGCAAAAAACCCCTGGGTTTTGGAAAATCCTATGATCCTGCAAAGAATTGCAGCAGAAGTGTGAGGAGCAAGAGCAGCAACAAGATGGCCTGCCAAATCGTTTGGATTATCAAGCTTGTAAAAAGGCTCAAGGCCATAAAACTTCACAAGAAGCTCATCAATAAATCGTGAAGTCTTAAACAGAATGGTGTCCGCTCCAAGCTCCATGGAATCCTGAGCTGAGGGCAATACAATGTCTTGCGGCTTTAATTCCAGAACTTGATCATCATTAACCAATGGGACTCCTTTAATGTCGAAATTATAACCAAGCTCTTTTAATTTTGCGATGGATGTGCGAATCTCTTTTGGCTTAAAATGGGTCAATGGAATCTGAGTCATATCATATCTAGTTGTCCCATCCTTATTCACAGATACCTCGTGCTTTGCTCTTAAAATTCCTTTGACGAGATTTTCTGGTATGTGATCCTTGTTTGAAGTTCCTTTCACACCTTTAATCAAATCAGGATAATTTGAAAGTTTTAGGAGATCTACCGCGTTTGCAAAATAATGATTGATTTCGATGTCTTTCAAACGAAAGGTTGCAGCTTTTTCTGTATGCGGGCACTTGATTGAATCAATCACACCACATATCTTGCAATAATAACCCTGCTTTGTCTTTTTCCCACAGACCTCACAAACATAATAAATGGTTTCACGGTTGCATTTTGAACAAATCAAAATTGGAAATTCGGCCCTGACCTTATTTGCCTCAAGCGCAGCTTGGAAGCTTCTCATTCTGCCGCCTTCTTCGCCAACAGGAAAAAGCACATGGGGATTTCCAGTCAACTGACGCATCTTGGCTTTCTCGGGGCGACCCATCCTAGCACCAATAAATAATCCAGACTTATCTCTAAGGCTTACTAAACTAATCTCATTAATCAGCTTAACGCCAGAGGATAAAGAAGCTGATACGCCCGCAATCTGATCTCTTGTGTCAAGATCAACAAAATCCTTTATTCCCAGGCTATAAAGCAATGCCTTAGCGTCTTCCTTATAGATGACAATAAATTCGTTATGGACATATTCATGCTGCAAGCCAAGGAGCTCAAGAGCTTTTTTGAGCAACGGAGAATTTGGAAGGATCAATTTGCTTAAATTTCCATTATCAACAACTGTTTTTGATTTAGGAATAAAGTTAAGAAGGACCAAAAGGTCATCCTTTGATATAGAAGACCAAAAATATGTGTATCGTGGATGCAGAGGAATATTAAGGCTTTTTGAAATGATAAATGCTGCTTCTGCAGAAAGCTGTGAATCCAAGGGATTCTTTACAAGCTTTTCGAGAAGCGATTTATGGATGTTTGCATCTTCAGAAAGCTTATCTAAATCCAGAGTGCCAAATAAATCTACAGTTCCTTTCTCAAATTCTTTTATCCACCATTCTTCACAATATCCTGGAGGCACCAACATATGTGCACGGTTAACAAATTCGCCATAACCAATCAGCATGTCTCCAAGATAGAGTATTTTATGGATATTGCCAATACATTGATTTGCCTTTCTTTCATCATCCACACGAACAACTGAGCCATTCTTGAGAAGCACTATGGGACCATCAATATAACTGTTGACTGTCAATACTGTAGATTTTCCTGGGCGTTCAACCTTAAGCTGGGTTCCAGTCGCTATGTAATTATTCAGAATAAGCATTGTGCATGGATGGATAGAATATGCTGAATAGCCAGATACCCTAGACCTGCCATATCTAAGACGGAAACCACCAGGGCGCAAAGGATGAGTAAGAACTGGTCTTCCTGCAACCAAATCCTTAATAAATGTGTAATCAGGCTTAATTTTTAACTCAGAATCTTTGCTATCAGGCTGCTTATCCTGAGACCCTATTGCCTTGATCCTCTTCTGAAGGGCAATGAACTCTTTTAAAAAGTCCCAATCGCTAAGATCAAAATCCTTGCCCCATTTATCAAGCTGTTTCCAAAGTTTTGGGGCTTTCTGAGCTATTCCCTCGCCCATAACCAAGCAAACACCGCCTCTCAAATTATTTGTCTCAATCCTAGGAAGGTCCTTGTAATTGCTGACCTGAAGAGTCTCAGACGGATCGCCATTAATCTGAATTGGCAGGTTTTTTGCCAAAAACATAATTTCATCAGGACTTGGAAGATACTGAAGATTAGTAATCCTCTCATGATAATCATAAAGCTCACTTACAAAACGATTTATCTCTTCAGGTGTTGGATCATAAGGGGCATAGCCAAACTTTTTCCTGATATAATCAATGATGATCACACAAACTGAGGCTGCTGTACCTCCAGCACTCCTAATAGGCCCTGAAAAATATGCAGAAAGATATTCCTTATTGGACTTAGTCTTCAAAACCTTAAGATGAGTAAAACCTTCAAGAGGAGATGCAACCGTCCCTAAAGTTATGTATGCAAGACCTAACCTTATACCAATTTCCATAGCTTCAATCTTATCTTTGAAAGCACAGAATTTTTGCTGAGCAACCTCTTCCGCAATCAAAAGAGAAACTCTCCAATCTAATATCCCATATTTTTTTTCGAGCTCATTAATCCGTTTAGAAACACCTTTGCCCACAATCTGGGGAGCAACTGCGCTGATAAGACCTTCTGTCCTTTCAGCCATGTTTTTCGCAACAGGAATATCAACGTGATCTTCTGGGTCTAAACCGAGCTTTCTTGCATCAAAAGCAACCTTGTATGCCAGCTTGAAATCTCTCTCAACACTTTTAAAATACTCTTCCATTGATGCAGATGCTTCAGCCATTGATAAACGCCAAGTGTTATTTTTGCTTATTTAATCAGTTAAAACTTCAATATCTTGACAGCCCTAGTCTTCAAATTGATTATTGGAACTCTTGAAGGCTCTGGATGATGCCCAACTTTTTCCTGAAAAGCAGTTTTTGCCTGCCAGCAACTGCCCGAGATCAAGGTAACCTGCCTATAATTTGAAACAGAGGTCTTATGAATATGACCTGTCAAGAAAAAGTCTGGAACTTCCTTTATAATTAGCGGATCATAAGATGAATCTGGCACAAATACAGTACAAGTATGAGTTGGCGCAAGATGCCTACACTTCAATAAAAATTTCATGATCAGATCAGCCCTGTCATAACCACCTTGGTTCCTAATCGAATCAATATTTGCAACAAAAAAATCAAAGCTATAGCCATGATAAAGCAAAAAATCAAATCCTGGAAATAAATCACTGGCATGAATATTGACTACACCTGGATTAGAAATTATAACAGCATTTTTAAGACTGTAAAGAGAAGAAGCAAAATCCTCATAAAAGGGTGGCTGCGGCTCTCCAAGGCGGACTGCATCATGATTTCCTGGGCAGATTATCATGGTTTTGTCATCAGGTATTTGAGAAAGAAGTTCAGCACAAGCATCATATTGAGCCTTAACATCTTTAATGGCAAGCTCATTCTCCTGACCAGGATAAATACCAACACCATCAACAAGATCGCCCACAATGAAGACGTATTTGATTTTATCAGCAATGTCTTTTTGGGCAAGATTGCCTGTTTCACCTCTAATCCATTTCAAGAAGCGCTTAAAATCTTCATCAAGAAATTTTTCAGAGCCAACATGAAGATCAGACAAACATATTGCATAAACCTCGTCTTCACACTTTTTCAGTTCATGCTGAATCGGGATATCAGGAAGCACAAGGTTGTTAACAAAAAATAATGAGTCTTTCCTAATCCCAGTTATGCCTATCACTTCATCAAGAGTCAATTCTTTGGCTAGCTCAAACAAATCCGGCTTGTTTTTGTTCACCAAGACACTTACCATGCCACTAGGATCCTCAATAGAAAGAAGGATGTTACCATTTTTTGTGGTAATCTTCTGATTAAGCATACCGATAATTGAACAAGTTTCACCCTCTTTCCTTCCTTTTAGCCTATTAATGGAAATCAATGAGGTTAACTCCTGCCTATGCGTCAATAGGCCTTGGATGAATTTATAGCGGGCATTGTAATGATCGATAAAACTTTGAACATCTCTCTTTGAGGGTTTGTTGACATAAAGCTGATTGATCTTGATTTTGCGCTTTTCCAAAAAAGTTTCTTGAACTGCCGGCTTTTCCTTCTCTTCTTTTATTATATTAACAAATCTTATATACAACTCTTTATCAACATTTTTCTCAAGCAGCACCCTTGCCTTATCAAACTCATTCCAATTAAAATCAAGAGAAGGCTTTGAATCCAAAAGAGTTTTAATCTCCTTATCCACTATAAGAAAATCCTTTGATTTGATCTTTTCTGAAATCAGATCAAGAAGCTGCTGAGGCTCCATGTCCGAATTGATCAGATTAAGGATCTCATCACTAACCAGAATCTCCTGATTCATTAAATGCTTAATTATTTGTTTTTTTGTGATGTTCATTTTACCTGCCAAAAAAGGCTTATGAAAGGCCTAAACATTCATCTAATGCGGACTTGACGTTTTCAGTGGTGTTCGGATTCAATGACAAAGAAATTTCCCTAGTCCTGCCATATCTACCTTTTGAAATGACTTTTGCGTTAATTATTCCAAGCATATCGAGTTCAGCCAGAATATCGGAAACTCTTCTTTGGGTTAAAGGAGAAATCCCTATTTTTTTGCATAGCTTTGAATAAAGCTCATAAATTTCTCCGGTAAAAATCATTTCTTTTTTCTGCTCAGCAATCTTTATTATCGAATAGAGAACAGTTTGGAACTGCTTTGGCTGAAAAACAACACTTTCCTTTATCCTATCCCGCTCAATCTTGTCTTCAGCTATATCCAAATATTTGAGCTCAACTTTTGAACTGCCATCCCGCTCTGCAAGCTCACCCGATACTCTTAGAAGCTCTAAAGCACGCCTTGCATCACCATGATCACGCGCAGCAAGAGCAGCACATTTTTCAATAACTCCAGAAGGTATTGAATCCTCCTTAAATGCCTCTTTAACCCTTTCTTTCAAGATGCTCTGAATCTGAAGTGCATTATAAGGAGGGAACAAAATTTCCTCTTCACTCAATGATGACCTAACCCTTGGATCAAGATTATCAATAAATACCAAGTCATTTGAGATACCAATAAATGAAATTTGAGAATTTTTAAGCTCTTCATTGATCCTGGTCAGATTATATAATATCTGATCACTAGTCTTGTTAACCAGCTGGTCTATCTCATCCAAAATCAGGACAAAATAGAGTTTTTCCTTATCAAGAGCGGAATAAAATATCTTGTAAACATCATCAGTAGGCAAACCAGTAGAAGGGATCTCTTTTCCAAATTCTCTTGCAAGATGCGCCAAAACACGATATTCTGTATCAGCAATCTTCTTAAGCTTGCAATTAATATAGACCATCTTCAAAGGAATATTATTTTTTAAGGCAGTCTCCTGCATCTGTTTAGTTATATGTTTTATTGAAACAGTCTTGCCTGTTCCGGTTTTGCCATAAATAAAAAGATTTGATGGTTTTTCTAATTTCAATGTTGGAGCTAAAATGTGAGCTATTTGGGAAATCTGATCATCTCTATGTGAAATCAAAGAAGGTGTGTAATTGAGCTGAAGAACTTTTTTGTCTTTGAATATACTTTCTTTTTTAAGATAATCATCAAAAAAATTTGATAAACTACTTTTGACCATAAGAAATTTGAAAGATGTTTTTTATATAAACATTGTGTTGTTACTTAAGATAGACACCTATATTTCTATTGGAAATAGTGTTTTGAAAAAAGAGGGTTGTATAATTATAATCAATTAAATAATTAGTATATGAAAAGAAATATTTTTTTATTTATTATTTTCTATATAGAAAATATATATATTATTATATATAA
>Ga0209541_10002716_pt1 | contig 33200 bp, 30 predicted proteins | sample RifCSPlowO2_01_FD_184027 | JGI IMG/M metagenome (GOLD analysis project Ga0209541, IMG submission 184027) | Groundwater microbial communities from Rifle, Colorado - Rifle CSP2_plank lowO2_0.1 (SPAdes) (version 2) | ecosystem: Environmental > Aquatic > Deep subsurface > Groundwater | place...
TGAATTTGTTCCTGCCAATGATGGAACAAAGACAGTTCAGTTTATATTTACTCCTGCAAGAGGTGGCACTCCTGAAACAATTGAAGTTGAAATTGATGTGAAACCAGCAATAACTTCACACTTAGAGATAATAAATCCTATAACAAGAAACGCATCTAAAGCAAACCCTTACAATATATTTTATGATACTCCAATAAGAATTGAAGCAGGAAATCTAAGCTCAAATATAATTGAAGCTGAAATCGAATGGGAGCTGCTTGCCAATCATCAAGATGCCTATTATAATACAACAAAAGACTTAGGTAAAGGAAAAACTATAGACTTAAACTTCAAAAAAAGACTAATAGGTGGAACACCTAAAGGACCATATACGCTATTTGCAATATACAGAAATAAAGGCACAATTATTGCAATAGATTACATATGGATAAATGTAGACGAAAAACCACCTGAGCCAGAAGTTTCTGTAAGTAATATTACACATACAAAAAACCTTGGTTTAGCAACAAAATCTAAATCATTAGTCAATGCTGCAATTACAGGGGATATTATAAAGTTCATACCTGTGCCTCCAGACACAGATAAATATTACAATATAAAAACATCAGGAGTAAATATAACAGGAGATGACTTTGGACCGAGCGGTAGTAAGGGAGAATATTTATTAAGTATTAAGTCAGATGGTACAAAAAGAATTGAGTATGAATTCACTCCTAAATTTGGAGGGCCACCAATAAAAATAGTAACAGTAATTACAGTAAAAACCACAGCAACAGTGGCAGTAAACGTAAGTAATAAAGGAATTGTACAAACAATAACACCTACTACAACAACACCAATTAATGTAGAATTAAATGACAAAATAAAATTCACACCCGTAATAACTCCTGCAAGCAGGATTAGTGATTTTACTATAAAAGTACTAAATCCAACAATAGATCCAAGTGACGATAAATATGGTGTAATAAAAAGAGGAAATCCTGAAACAGGTTTGATTATTGGAAGTAATACTAATAAAGAAATTGCGTATAATTTCACAGACAACACTAATGGCACATCAACAACAATAAAAATACCAATAAAAGTAATATCAAAAATAAAGCCAGCAACTAGTGTGAACTTTGGAGTTGACATATATGAACTTACAGGTCCAGACTCAACTAAATCTATTGGAAGGGCAGGTACTGTTGGCAGATATCCAAAAATTGATGCAGAAGTGGGAGATAAATTCCGTCTATTGGCAAACGTTCTGCCTCCGGATAAAATATTAAATTACAATATAAGGCACGATATAAAAAATATTGATAAAACAAGTGAATATAAAAAAGTAAGCGAAGAAGAAATAGAATTATCATTTGATTCAGTAGGAGAAAAAAAGATAACTTTTATTATAGAAGATAAAACAAAAGCTACAGCAACATCTGTTTCAGTAGTATTTGAAGTAAAAATAGCAGAGCCAGAAGTAAAAATAATAAAAATTGATACAGAACCTGGAGCAACAGGACAAATATATCAAAGACCAGAAGGTGCAAAGATAAAATTCGAAGCTGGACTATTAGATTATAGTAAAACAGTTGAAAAATTAGTATGGGAAATAAATAAACCAAAAGGCAAAGACATAATAAAGAAAGATGCAAATGAAAAAGTATTAGAATATGAATTTTTAACATCAGGGTTTCCTATAGGAAAATATAATGTAGTACTTTCTCTTGAAAGCAAAGGAAAACAAATAAAGAAAAATATAACACCTATAATAGATACAATAACAATTGAGCTTGTTGGTTTGAAAAAAATTCCTCCTGAATTCCAGCCAGATATAAATGAACTGAAAAGATTGGTAGCTGAGCAAATAGAAGTACTGAAAAAAATTAAAAAATATACTGATGTAAATGATATTAATAATGCAGCAGCAGAAATAGACAAGTTTGAAGCTTTGGAAAGAAAAATAGCTGGAAATGGAAAAAATCTAACAAAAACAAAAAAATCTCCAGGTTTAACAATAGAAGACGGTACAGTATTAGATAAAATAAGAAAAAGGGCAGAGAAATTAGATGAAAAAACATATGGGACCATTAAACAAGGAATATTGGATTTACTCAATGAAATAACTTGGTATGATTACATGTATTGGACAGTAACTAAAATGAGAGAATTTCTTATAAAAGGAGCATTAGCAGATGCAAAGACTACAATAACTAATATAGTACATGGAAAAAGTGTAGGCTCATTTAACCGTAGAATAATTAATGTAAATAAGTTAGATAGTCTTTAAAAAAATTCATTTAGCCCTTTCTGATTTATATTTTTATTTTCTTCCCTGTATTTGTTAAGAGAGTTGTTAATTCTTTCCAAATTAAATTCATGTTTCTCAACTAATATTTCTCTAACCTTATCATCGTCTAAACTTTCCCATTTTAATTTAATATCTTCCTCAACAGGCAGATTTGCAAATATATCATAAACTTCTCTCCAATTAAAATCAACATTCAAATCAGCAAACATTTTATCAAAACCATTTAAGGTACTATAATTTTTTACCAACTTTAATGCCTTCTTTGGACCAATACCTTTTACTCCGCCAACATTAAAATCTGTGCCTGTTAAAATTCCCAAAACTATTAACTGTTCTTGTGTTAATCTCAATTCTTTCAAAACTTCCTCTAATTCAATAAATTCTAAAAATGTAAAAACAATCTTTCCACCCCTTACCTTTCTCTTCTGGTTCAATGTGAGGTTCCTAAGAAGCTTTGGAGCGCCAAATAATAATGAATCATAATCTTGGGACGCAGCAAAATGAACTAGTTTTTTCTTGCACATATAAGCAACCTGTCCTTCAGCTTCACTTGGCGCCTGAACAACAGGAATTCCTAAGGCTGAAACTAATTCTTTAGCTTCATCAATCATATCTTGATTAAGTCTCATAAATTGCTTGCTATATTTATACATATCTTCTATGTTTTCTTCAGCTATAGCTTCCTTATACTTTTGCTGGGCAATAACTTTTCTGCTAATTCTACTTTCCCTTTCGCTTAACTTAAGCTTTGGAGCTTCCCCATCAAAAACATAAACCAATTTTATTCCTTTGTTCATTAAGTTCAAAGTTCTTGCAAATAAACCTTGTAGATGCGAAGTAACTCTTCCTTGGGAATCCATTAAATAACTCCCATCTTGGCCTCTTATCGAACTCAGAAACTGATAAATTGCATTAAATGCATCTACGGCTACAGTTTTATTTTTTAAATATGAGAAATCTATCTCTTTTCTAGGCACAATGCTTCCTAAGTCAACGCCCATCTAAATCACAACATTTTTAATTACAGCCAAAGATATAAATTTAACCATGAACAATGAACTGGAAACTTGGAAAAAAGCAGGAAAATTAGCAGGAGAAACCAGGGAATTTGGTAAAGAAATAATAAAAGAAAATGTAAATTTTCTAGATGTTGCAAGAAAAATTGAGGATTTTATAATAAAAAAAGGAGGAAAGCCTGGATTCCCAGTGCAAATATCAATAAATGACATAGCAGCACACTATACTCCACTGCCAGAAGATACGTCAATATTCAAAAAAGGAGATATTGTTAAATTAGACCTAGGTGTTCATATAGATGGCTATATAGGCGACACTGCTTTAACAATAGAAGTTGGCACAAACAAAAACCAGGATTTAATTAAAGCAAGCAAAGAAGCATTGAATGAAGCAATTAAATTATGCAAGCCTGGTGTAAAAGTCTGTGAAATAGGAGAAGTTGTAAGTTCTGTAATATCTTCATTTGGATTTAACCCGATAAAAAACCTGTCAGGCCACAAAGTTGACCGCTATATATTACATAGTTATATATCAATCCCTAATTTTAATAATAATGATAAAACAATCTTAAAGGAAGGCATGACTATTGCAATAGAGCCTTTTGCATCGACAGGTATAGGGTTAGTAAAAGAAGGAAAACCATCAAGCAATTATAGACTGCATAATCCAAAACCAGTACGCGATATTATAACAAGAGAAATACTCAATTTTATACAAAAAGAATTTGTTACTTTACCTTTTGCAAAAAGATACCTAACAGAAAAATTCTCAATGCCTAAAGTTAACTTTGCTTTGTCAAACTTAGAAAAACAAGGCATTTTATATCAATACCCGCAGCTTCCTGAAAAACAAGAAGGGTGTTTGGTATCTCAACATGAACATACTATTTACATAAACGATCCGCCAATTGTATTGACAAAAATTTAACAAAATGAGAGATTAAATGAGATTAAAAGTAGTTATTGGAATAAAACCAGAAAAAGAGGGGTACTTTGTAGGAGAGAAAATAATTCTAGTTGCCAAATTAATGACTACTTCATTATTTTCCAGAGAAACGCATAGTTTTGATATTGGTAGTAAAAAAGATTCCTTGCAATTTAATTGGCAGATAGGAAACGAATCATTTGAAAATAAAGGAAATATAATAAATTATAAAATAGAAGAAAATGGTGAAAAAGCCAGGCTAATAACAGTTGAAGTGAAAGATAAAACAAGTTCAAAAATAAAACCAATAATAGGTAGAGTAATAATTAAAATAAAAAATGTAAAATTTGGAATTGATATTTACAATTATAATGAGAAAAAAACCTTAAGTAAAGAGTTCGGAAGCATTCTGCCAATAGAAGTAGGGAAAAATTCTACTTTAATACTAACACCTTTGATTGAAGGCGACGATATAAATAATTATTTAATAGGATGGGAATATAAAAATCAATTAAATAAAACACACGGTATAGAAAGCAATCAAAATGCCCTAGTACTAAAAGCTGAATCAAGAGAAAGAATAAAATGTAATTTTAATAAAAAAGACAACACAATAAAACAATACTTAGATCGTATCATTGAAATAAAAGAAAAGTACAAAGAAAATATAGAAATAAGAATAATAAAACCAAAAACAAAAGATGAGCTAGAAATTGAAGAAGATGTAGAATTTCCTGTGATGGCTAAAATTGCAGGAGATATTAATAATAAAGTAAAAGAAGTCTTCTGGGGAATTTTCAAAAGAACTGAACTCGAACCACTGCCTATTAAAGGATATTTAACAATAACAAAACCAAATGAAGAAATAAACTTTAAAATTCAAAAATTTCCATCTGGTGAATATTCATTATTGGCTGCAGGTATAGACAAAGATGGTAATATTATTGGAAAGTCAGATAAAATAAATATTTACATAATAGAAAAAAATGAAAAAATAGAGGAAGAAATTAAAGTAGATAATGAACAAACACAAAAAACATTAATAGAAGATAAAATAAAAGTTAAAATAATAAGTCCATCAACAAAGGAAGACACACAAATACCTTTTCCTATAGAAATAAATAAAAAAATAATAGTAATGGCTATAATAAATGAAGACACTAAAAATAAAGTAAAAGAGATTTTCTGGACAGTAATGCCAAAAGATGTACAAATAAATGAATTAACAATTAAAGAATATAATTATTTAATAAGTTCATATCCTAGTCAAGGAGAAAACCTAGATCTAAAAGGAATAAATTCTGGTGAATATATTTTAATTGCAACTGCAGTAGATGAAAAGAGAGAACCTATGAAATATTTTGATACTATAAATATAAAAATATTTGAGCCAGCAAAACTTCCAGAGTTCAAACTAAAATATAAAATACCGGGAACAAAAGACTGGAGCGAATTTAATGAAAAAGAACCACTAAATATAAAATCAGGAGATAGTATTGACTTTATACTAATTTTAGAGAATGATGATATAAATAATTATGAACTAAATTGGAAAGCAGAAATTACAAATAACGACATGTTCAGGCCTTCATTACTAGACCAAAAAATACCATCCCTTCTTTATGTTTCAAGCCAGGGAATAAAAAAAATAATCTGCCAAATAAAGGAAAAAAATAGCAATAAAATAATAGAAGAAAAAACCCAAACAATAATTGTTGCACCCAATGAATTAGAATTAAGAATTAATAAAATAAATTCTGCAAAAAAGACAATAGAAAAAGCTGCTAATAACTTCAAAATATTAATTGAAGCTGAAAAAATTAAGTACATAGGAAGGTTGCCACCTTGGACTGTATTTATAAAGTATCTTAAAGAAGAAAAAATAACACAAGAATCAACAGAATTGGAAAAGAAAGATTTTGATAATATAACTTCAAAAATATTAAAAGAATTAACTACTGAAATGGTTAATAAAATAAAGCCAAATCTTGGAATAACAATATTTAATAAGTATATGGAACCAATCCAAGACCATATAGCGATAGAGAAAGACAAAACTATAAATTTGGAAATAGGGGGAATAGTCTATATAATGGCAGAAGTTTCTCCAGAAAGCATAAAAGAAACTTATGAAATAAAGGCAAATTCAAATATGCAAGATGATGAATTTGTTTTTGACGAAGAAAACAATATATCAGAAGTTACATTAAAAAACGAAGGTAAAAAGTTTATTATATATTCACTTAAGAAAAAAAATAAAGACAAAGCAGAAAAAAGCATAAAAATAACTATAAATTCTAAAAAGCCCAAAATTAACTACAAACAAATAATAGAAATAGAAAACCTGACAGGCGAAAAGATAATTTTATCAGATAATAAAGAAAATATAATTGCAAAAAACCTAGGAGAAGTATTGGTATTGACACCAAATACAGAGCCACAAGAGGGACTAAAGGAATATAAAATATCAAGTAAAATTAGTGGCTTTGTAGAAGGAAAAGACAAAACAGAAATAATTAATAAAAAATTATCTAAGTTAAAAATAGAAATTTATACACCTAAAACAAAAAATATAGTATATAACTTTAATTCCAAATCAGAAAAAATCAGCATTCCAGTCACAATAAAAGTAAATCCATCCATAATAATGACAGACAGCCAAAAAAATATAATTTATGGACCAACAACAAATAACTTTACAATAAGAAAAATTATAGGAAAGCCAATATTTATAATTCCAATATTTAATGAGGACTTTAATTTTGAAGTAAAACAAATAACAAAAAGCTATGAAGACAAATTTGACATAAACAAAGAAAATAAAATATCAAGATTTATTCCAACAAAAACAGGAACTAAAAAAATTCTGTGTACATTTAAAGATAAAAATAAAGAAATAAATATAACAATAAATATAGAAGTCACAGCTTCCTGATAAAATACAGGAAAAAAACTAAAATAAATACTAAAATAATTATATTTAATCCATAATGAAAAAATAGTAAACTGAAAAAGAAAGAAATAATAAGAAATATAATAATTAAAAAGCTTAGTCCTTTTTCCATATTAACCCATGTAAGTTAAATGATCTTTTTCTCTTATTGCAGCACCTCTTGCTGTTCTCAAATATTCATCTTCTATTTCTTCATATCTTTTTATGTCTTCTGTATTTATTGACGATTTAACTTTATTTAATGCTTCTTCAAAATTTGACATATTTACCTGTTTGGAATTAAGATCTTTTCTCAAAGCAAGTATGGCTGCTTCCCTGCATAATGATTCTATGTCAGAACCTACAAAATTAGGTGTCTTCTCAACAATAATATTTAAATCAACATCTTTAGCAAGGGGCATATTTTTTGTATGTATTTTGAGGATTTGCAGTCTACTCTTATCTTCTGGAACTGGAACAAGTATTACTCTATCAAATCTTCCCGGTCTCAATAAAGCAGGATCTATAATATCAGGTCTATTTGTAGCACCTACCACAATAACTCCATTCAATTCTTGCAAACCATCTATCTCAGTCAACAACTGATTAACCATTCTCTCAGTTACGCCTGCATCTGAAGAACCTCTGCCTCTTCTGGGTGCAATAGCATCTATTTCATCAAAAAACACAATACATGGGCTCGCCTGTCTTGCCTTTTCAAATACTTTTCTTACACCTTTCTCAGACTCACCTACAAATTTATTTAACAATTCTGGACCATTCACTAAAATAAAATTTGCCTCACTTTGATTAGCTACAGCTCTGGCCAGTAATGTTTTTCCTGTTCCAGGAGGCCCATATAATAAAACACCCTTAGGAGGCTTAACTCCTAAATTCTTAAAAATATCTGGATAATTTAAAGGCCATTCTACAACCTCCTTCAAATCTTGTTTTATATTCTCTAAACCACCAACATCTTCCCATGTGGTGTTTGGCCTTTCTATAAAAACTTCTCTTAATGCACTAGGTCTTACAAATTTCAAAGCTTCTCTAAAATCAGACATATTAATTTGCAGTTTTTCTAAGAATTCAGGAGGAATTGGCTCGTCCTTTTTATATTTCATTTCAGGAAGTAATCTTCTCAATACAACCATAGCTGCTTCCTTACAAAGAACTTCTAAATCAGCACCAACAAAGCCATGTGTTATTTTAGATATATCATCTAATTTAACGTTATCAGTCAATGGCATATTTCTAGTGTGTATTTTTAAAATTTGTAATCTACTGTCTTGTTTAGGAACGCCTATCTCTACTTCTCTATCAAACCTTCCAGGCCTTCTCAAAGCAGGATCTATACTATTTGGTCTATTTGTTGCTGCAATTACAACAACCCTTCCTCTAGTCTTCAAGCCATCCATTGTAGCAAGCAACTGTGCAACAACCCTTCTCTCAACTTCACCATAGCTCTCTTCTCTTTTGGAAGCAATGGCATCTATCTCATCTATAAAAATAATACTTGGTGCATTTTTCTCTGCTTCCTCAAATATGTCTCTAATTCTTTTTTCAGCTTCACCAACATACTTACTCATAACAGAAGGACCATCTAGATGTATAAAATGTGCATTAGTCTCATTGGCTACAGCTCTAGCCAGTAATGTTTTTCCCGTTCCAGGAGGTCCGTGTAACAAAACACCCTTAGGAGGATCTATTCCTAACTTCTGAAATAATTCAGGATGCTTCAAAGGCAGTTCAACCATTTCTCTAATTTTCTTGACCTCATCTTGCAAACCGCCAATGTCTTCATAAGTTACATCAACTACTTTATCTTCTAATAAATCAACAGCCTTAGGATTTAGAATTACTTCTGTATTTTCAGTAACTACTACTGCCTGCTTAGGATCTACACTTAAAACTATAAATTTCAAACCTGGAAATGCAAAAATTCCTAAGTCTGGCTCAAATATATCAAATATATCTTCAAAAGGACCGCCCTCCATTGCCCTTCTTCTTCTTCTGCCACCGCCAAGAGCAACTTGGTCTCCTTTCATTAATGCTCTTCCCAGTAAACCTCTCTTAAATATAATAGAGTCTGCTTGTATTGTTACCCCTTTTTGCGAGGGAGCAATAGTTAATGATCTTGCCTCTTTTACTTCCGCTCTTCTTACCTTAACAAACTCCCCTAAACTTGTTTTTGCATTTCTTCTTAAAATACCATCCATTCTGATAACAGCTTGACCAACGTCAGTAGGATAAGCCCTATCTACAATACCCACAGTCTTCCTTACTCCTTCTATTTCAACAATGTCTCCAGGCCTTACTCCTATATCTCTCATGGTCTGGCTGTCTATTCTAACAACGCCTTTGTAAGCCTCTTCCTGCAAAGCTTCCATAACTTTCAATTTCATTTCCTGCTTTTCCATTACATCACTCATTGTAAATCACAATTATAAATCTTTCCTCCTAATAAAAAACAAGCCTATTTTACCCCTACCCTCCAAACTTAACCTAATAAGATCATTAAATTCTCTTTCAAATTCTCTATGAAAATCTACTAATTCCTTAGGTATAGAAACACAAAAGCTATTTCCAACCATTCTCAATTTTACATTAAAATCTCTCTGTTTTAATCTTTTAAAATCATCATACTCTTTTAAATCTCCTGGATGATAAATTATTTTACTACATTGTGGGCACTCTAAAACTCTAAGCTCAAATCCATCTTTAACAGCACAGTTTTTTCTAGTTAAAACATTACATTCACTGCATAAAACCTTTTGGTCAAATATGTCTTGCATCTTAGTATATATTGGTTGTATATACATAAAATATATAAAGTTTATGTTCACAGGCTCTGGTGCATTCCTAAGTTTTAAGTAAAATAAGGCATAGCCTCCTTTACGTTGTGAAACAAAAGGAGTTGATACCATACCTCAAAAGAAATTAGAACATGAAGATTACTTAAAATTTGTGAGTGAAGCATTAGAGCTTGCTAAGAAGATTCCTAGATACTTTAGCAGGTTTTCAAACCATATTTATTGCAATCATCAGAAGCTAACAATCTATATTCTTATGCAGAAACTTAAGCTAATTACAAGAGACGTTGTTAGCTTTCTTAGAAGCAATTCGAATATTTGTATGCACTTTGGTTTATTTAGAATTCCAGGGCATACAACAATAGTAAGATTCGTTGCTAAGATTAAAAAACAAATAGATTTAGTGCTTGACATTAGGCAAGCACTAAGTGTTGCTGTTGATTCAACAGGATTTGAATTAGAAACTAAGAGTTATTATTACAGAACTACATGGAATAGTGATAAAAGACAAAAAGCCAAGTGATATTCTAAATTAAGTATCTGTATAGACACAGACAAACAACTTATTATGAAATATAAAACAAGAAGAAAACTAAGGCATGATAATCAAGACTTCAAATATCTGCTTAAAAATTTACAATTTAATCAAGTGGTAGCAGACAGAGGATATGACGATAAGAAACTTAGATCATATGTAATAAACAAACTGAAATCAATACCAATAATTCCTTATAGAAAAACAAGTGGAGTAAGAAGCTTGAAGGTAGGAAGGAGAAAACCAAAGATAGATGAGAATAAATATCATCAGAGAAGTAAGATAGAAACTATATTCTCTGTAATTAAAAGAAAATATGGTTCAGTACTTAGGAATAAAAGCTATGCAACCCAGCAAGTTGAATTGATAAGCAAATTAATAACTCATAATTTAGACAGAAAGCTAAATTATCTTTTGCTTATCCTAGGAGTTGCACCAGAGCCGATATTAAAAAACTTTAATATTAAACAAAAAAATCAACTTTTCTTAACAATTAAATTGTCCTACACTCGCAATGCTAGAACACCTATTTGAATTCTGAATAATTGATAGGCTTTTTCCGTTTCCTGTTATTTTTTCAAATTCCCCAATATTACATCTGCTTTGAATTTCTTCTGTTTTATTATAAGCTTCACCAGTACATGTATAATTATCATTGTATCGCTCTGAATATATTTTATTACAAGAATTAATTTTCACAGATTCAAACAACGAATTAGAGGTAGAACTAAAACATTTACTCCAACCACAATCAGTACCACCAGAAGAACACCATCCCCAATGATAAAATAATTCAAATGGTGATTTGCCTTTATATGTCCCTTTTGCTTTAAAATATCCACCTCGAGTATAATCAATGTCTATACAGTCTAAATTATAATCTGCTCTATCAAAACCAAATTGATATTTTATAGTATCATAAAAATTGTCTTGAATCTCTTTAATGTACTCTTTAGCTAAAGTCTGATTATCAATTGACAACTCAAGATTATCAAAAAAATTTGATCCACTACTACAACTTTTTACCATTGAGACTTCAACAGTAGCTAATTGATTTTTTGGATATTTAAAAATAAAAACTGAAGTGCCAAGAATCATAAACAAAATTATGATAATTAAAATAATGTTTCTTTTCACATTTTAACTCTACGATTTAGTATTTATATTATTATCTATTTTTCAAAATCAAGAGTTTTCATCAAAGAAGCTGCTGTTGCTCTTATGCTGACATATGAATGAGCTACATTGAATAAAGAAGTGACGTCCTCTCAGGCCTAAAGGCCTGAGCTTCCTTAGTTTGAAACCAAACAGTGGTGTGCATCCTGATTGTTCACATAGTCTATTGTTTTCTCCAAGTCACTAAATCCTACAGTTGCTGAGAAATATCCTTGACTCCACAAGTATCCTTTAGGATATCTTTTTCTAAAATTAGATACTAACCTAAAAAGTAAAAAACTAGTAAATCCCTTGAGCAAGTTTACTGCTTTTACATCAGACATTCCCTTAGGTAAACTTGCTACTGCATGCAAATGATCTTCTTGTACATTTAGAGTCTTAAATTCTATTTCATATCGTTTAGCTGCTTCGTACAAAGCAATAATACAAAAGTTTTTATTCTTCTCTTTCCTAAATATCTTGTACCTATATTTAGGACACCATTCTAAGTGCCAGAAGTTAGTTCCAATAGAATGGTTAAAGTTTAGGTATGTGTTTTCCATTTTTAGCTCCTGCGTAGAGTTATAGTTAACACTAAGCAAAACTCAAGATGATGCACGCGCAAACTCCTCTACGCAGTTTTTATCTTGATTTAGAACTAAAAAAAGATTACTTCTACACCGCGTTCATCTCAGACCTAAAGGTCTATCCATCAAGCTAAAGCTTGACAGTTTTCTCGCAGACTAGAATAATAAAATCATCTAGTTCTGAAGGTTTTAAAACTAAACTTCCATCTTGAAATTCCCTTTCATATGTAAAAACTAAATTATTTTCTATAATATGTAGGTAATAAAACGAAAGATTTCCACGAACACTAATAACTAAATAAATTGTTTCTTTAGCAGAAGGATTCACACCTATAACAAGTATGCTCCTGACTTCTAAATTTATTCTACTAGTGTTTGCATTTGTTAATGAAATTAAAGAATATCCAAAGACAATATCTTTCTAATAAAGAACAACTACCTTCATTAGTTAAAATATTTAAAGGTATTTTTCTTTGTGCTGCATAAAAACCATAACTCGTAAAACCCTAGATTCTATATCCTGATCTGCATACAAACATTGATCAGAACTAATCTTAACAATATTCATCATACCTTCACCAGATTTAGCTGCACTAACTTCAAATGTTTTCTGATCAAATCTTAACATTTTAAAACACAAAAAGGAAAAACTATATAATTATTACTAATTGAATTACATCATGATACCAACAGGTTCAGAAGACTTAGATAATTTTCTTAAAGGCTATGAAGAAAATTCAATAAGTTTAATATATGGAGAAGCAGGCTCAGGAAAAACAACAATCTGTTTATTATCAGTAATAGAACAAGCATTAAACAATAAAAAAGTTCTATTTCTTGATACTGAAAGAAATTTTTCAACTGAAAGATTTGAACAATTACTAAATAATAGAGATAAAGAATGTTTAAAAAACATTTTGGTTCTGAAAATAAAAAATTTTAATATGCAACATATACAAATAAAAAACTTAGAAAATATAAAGAAAATATCTTTAATTGTTGTAGATTCAATAACGCACTATTACAGAAGGTTATATAGCAGAGAACCAGAATTAGCAAAAGGTATGCTGAACAAACAACTAAGTATATTAAATAAAATATCAAAAAATAATATTCCTATTTTAATAACAAGTCAAGTTTACTCAAATATGAACAATAACATTCTTCCTGTAGGAAAAGATATTATAAAAAAATTCTCAAATATAAATATAAAATTAGAAAAAAATCCAAGAAAAATAATAGACGAAACAAAAAAATTGTCAATAAATTTTAAAATAATGAATGAAGGGATAAAAATAATAAATTGAAATAGATAATTGGAAGATTGCTTAAAATTTACATAAAGCTTAATAAGTAATTACTATAAAAAATGCCATGGCAAATAAATTTATAGCACGAGATCTTAGCTACTACGAACAAGCAGGCTTAAAATATAATTTACCTATAGAAAAATTATTAGCTTCAAAAAGAATAACTGCCGGAGGATTACCAGAAAGTCTTGTTGGAGAAGGTCAGGCATATTTCGCAGCAATATTTCAAAGCGTGCCAAAAGAAGGACTATGTCTTCAGTGGACTTTCAATTATAAAATAAGAGGGACAAGAAATTTTATTAATAATCATTTAATACAAAGAGATTTTTATGATCCATTAAGAAATTTAGATATAGAAGCAGAAACATATCACTTCCTTTTATGTGAACCGGAAAATAATACTCCTAATCGTAAAATTGTTGCAGGTTTAAGATTTGATGGTAAAAATAGAAATGTTGAAGTTAGAAAAGATTTTCATTCTGAAACAAAAGAAGAATTAACAAGATTATTAGAAGTAGAATTAAAGTGTGAAGAAAAAATTGCATTGTCTCTATTACTAATTGAACAAATGGTAAACTTTTATGCAAATATTAAAAAATAATTATTATTTAGGTATTTTCTCTATATATTTGCATTTAGGATATCCAGGACAAGCTAAAAATGGTCCATAAAATCCATTCTTAATAACTAATTGAGATCCACAATTAGGACATTTTTTACCTTCAACCAATTTTCTAAGTCTTTCTTCCTCAGCTTTCTTACTTTCACAATTAGGATTTATACATAACTCTTGTGGTTTTCTTTTAGCTCTAAATATTAAAACCATTGGATAACAACAAATATCACAATCTTTTTCTGCGCCTTTTACTTTTCCATTTTTAGGTAAAGCAAAAGTAGTTTTGCATCCTTGTTCATACTTATCACAAGCAGCAAATAAACCAAATTTGCCTCTTCTCATCTGCAAATTTCCTTCTTTGCATACAGGGCATTTTCCAATAAAAACCTCTTTATCCCTTGTTTCAATTGCTGCCTGCCCCAATTCCTTTCCAATTTCCTTTTCTTTTTTCTTAAAATGATCTAATGCCTTAGTCAAAAAATCTTTGGCTTCAACTATAACTTCCTCACCTTTCTTCTTGCCTTCTTGTATAGAATCCATATCTTCTTCAAATTTCCTAGTTAAAGAAACATCCAAAACTTCAGGACAATACTTCTCTAAGGCTTCAACAGTTTTCATTCCTAAATATGTAACAACAATTGGTTTATCAGAAATATAATTTCTATCAAAAAGATTTTGAACTATTGTGCTCCTTGTGGCTTTAGTCCCAATATTATTCTTTTCCATTTCCTTAATAATAGAAGCTTCATTATATCTTGCAGGAGGTTTAGTTTCTTTATCGTGGATTTTTATTTCATTAATATTTATTTCATCTTTAAGATTTAACTTAGGCAATTCTTCATCTTCTAATTTAACAAATTTTTCATATAGTTCATGCCACCCTCTCTCTTTGGTTCTTGTTCCTTTAGCAATAAATAATTCCTTATTAACATCAATTTCAACAGTTAATGTCTCTCTTACAGCGTCATCTCCAAAAGTAGCAAAGAATCTTCTAACTATTAATTCATGCAAACTAGCTGCTTTATCATCAATTTTTCCAGGCAATTCACCGGTGGGGTAAATAGCAGGGTGTGCAGGATCTTCTTTCTTACCATTATTAGGAATTAATTTATCTTTATTCAATAAAAATAAGGTTTCTTTTGGAAAAATTTTAGATAAACCTTTCAATATTTTTTTATAACCAATACTTTCAGGTAATTTTTGACTAGAAGTTCTAGGATATGAAATCCAACCATTTGTATAAAGATCCTGAGCAATTTCTAAAGTTCTTTGTGGGCTTATTCCCAAAACAGCATAAGCTTCAATCTGCAAAGAAGTTAAATCAAATGGATTTGGAGTTTTTTGCTTGAACTCTTTAAGTTCAAGACTGCTAACAAATGCTTTTTTTCCTTTACAATTTTTTAAAACAATTTCAGCCTTGGATTTTTCCCAAAACTTATCTTGTTTATACCAAGCACTGATACCTTCTTTATTTTTATTTTCTCCTAATAATTCAATTTCCCAAAAAGGAACAGACTTGAAAGCAGAAATTTCTTTTTCTCTCTCAGATAATATCTTTAAAGTTGGACCTTGTACTCTTCCAGTACTTAATAATTTAAACATTCCAGTAGAATTTTTTACACTTAATGTCAAAGCTCTTGAAAGATTTAATCCCCATAACCAATCTAATGAATGTCTAGTAACTCCTGATTCAATTTGTGGAAAATCTAAATGAGGCATTGCATGTTCATAACTCTCAACAAGTTCATCTTTAGTTAAAGTACTATACTTCATTCTTTTGCCATCAGTTTTATCACAAATAAACCTAATAACATTAAATCCAATAGTGCTTCCTTCAATATCAAAGTCGCATGCATTAACCACTTCTCCAGCATCCTTAGATAATTTTTTAATAATATCAACATAAGATTTAGAAAAAAGAGCGCTTTTACTCACTTGGTAACTTGGTCTCCATTCATAAGAAAATATAGGATAGCTCCATCCTTTCTTCTTATCTTTTTCAGCTAAATTGAATAAATGACCTACAGCACAAGCTACAACAATCTTTTTCCCACCGTGTTCTATTTCATAGTAAGAAACCTTGCCAACTGTTTTTTTAATAGGTTTTTTATCTGCTAAAGCTTCAGCTACTTTTAATGAAGCATTTGGTTTTTCACAAATAATTAATTCATATTTCCCTGACATTAAAACAATCTCAAGAAAGAAAACCTATATAAATTTATATGAAAAATTAAATCTCTATAATTTTCCCGTTTCTTCCAACATTTACAACCTTTGTGTTCCCAATTAAATCTTCTACTCCCTCTGCCTCATGAACATGTCCACATAGTAACAAGTCTGGTTTTAAAATATCAATTGCTTTTCTCACACCCTTGCTCCCCCATCTAGGAAACATTTTATCTACAATTGTTCCTTCAGGATGTACATGAGTAACCATTATTCTCTTTTCAGAACCCTTAACATAATAAAATCCTTTTTTCAAAACTTCAAAGGTCTCTTCATCTGACAGGGCGTCTAATCCAACATTCGCTCCACCACAGCCAAAAAATCCAACATGATAATATTTCGCATATTTCCCATGTAGATTTTTTACATTGTATAGATCAGCTAAAAAATCACCCAAAGCAAGACCATCATGATTGCCTGGAACCAGCAACACTTTTTTTCCTTTATCTTTAAATGGTTTGATTATATTTTTAGTTTCCAATGGGCTTGTTATATCCCCACATAAAACAACCAAATCCACGTTCTCTTTTTCAGCTCTGTCAGCTAATTTCATAACTTGAAAAGAATCACCATGAAGGTCACTAGCAGCTAGAATTTTCAATTTCTTTTTATTTTCCATGATTATATTGGTAACCATGCATTTTATATAATTAATAGATTTATATATATTACTAATCAGTAGTAATTTTAATAATTTTTATCTTAAGTTATACTTAGAAATAAATTAAAGTAAAAAGCCGATAAAAACTACAATTTTTATCGTCCTCTCTTTTTCTTTTTGTGTGTTTCAAAAGCAGAAGCACATTCTTCACTGCAAAATCTATAATGATGATCTTCAATTTCTTCTTCAATAAAATTTTCACCAACTAAAACTTTGCCACACTTAGCACATTTGGCTTCATGTTCTCCTTCTTCATAACCTTCAACAAAGCCTTCCTCTAATTCTGTAATTTCATCAGCTTCTTCTAATTTATCTCTTCCTTCTTCATCATAAATATCATCTTCATGCTCTCCTTCTTCAAAATCAGGATCTTGATCTAACGGTTTTTTTGTCATTTTTGTTTATCTCCTATCTTAACAATTTTCCTTTTAATTTTTATATATTTCTTGCTTTTCATATTTCTCTTCTTTTGAGAACCATTTTGCAGCAATGCTTACATCAATTACTTTCTTTTGTAAATCTATTAAATTTTTTAACAAATTATAAATCACTTCTTTTGTATCTTGACTTGAAAAAGCAATCAATTCTGCAATTTTCTTTAGTGATTCATCTTTAATTTCACGAGAAAGAGTTCTATAATTATCATTTGCATATAAATTCGTTCTTAGAATAAGTTCTTTTAATTCTTTTTCATATTGTTTATCAATCATTTATTTCTTCCTCTTAATTATAGTTTTCTTACCTATAACCTTAACTCCATTCATGTATTTTCTTAAAACTTTTGGTACTACTACTGAGCCATCCTTTTGTTGAAAATTCTCAATTATTGCAACTAAAGCCCTTGATGTAGCAACTAAAGTACTGTTCAAAGTGTGAATATATTCATTTCTATTTTTAGTATTATATTTTATACCTAACCTCACAGCCTGATAGTTTGTACAATTGCTGGAGCTTACAACTTCTCTATAAGCTTCTTGAACAGGATACCATACTTCTAAATCATATTTCTTAGCAGCAACAATCCCAATATCACCAGTGCAAACATTTACTTGTCTAAAATGTAATCCCAGACTCTTAAAAAAACCAATTGCATTTTTAATAAGTTCCTCATGTAGTTTCCATGATTGTTCTGGTTTACAAAAAATCAATTGCTCAACTTTATTAAATTGGTGAACTCTAAATATTCCTTTCATGTCTTTTCCATGTGCACCAGCTTCTTTTCTAAAATTAGTACTGTAACCTAACAACCTTATTGGTAATTTTTCTCCATCCAAAACCTCACCCATGTACATTGCAGTTATGGGGTGCTCAGAAGTAGCTATAGTATAAAGATCATCACCATCAATTTTATAAAGCATCTCTCCAAATGCTTCTAAATCCGTCACACCTTCGTAAGCTTTCCTATTCATCATAAAAGGAGGAACAACCAAAGTATAATTTCTCTTAACCATAAAATCAATTCCATATCTCACTAAGGCTTGTTCAAGTAAAGCTAATTCTCCTTTTAAGAAATACCATCTCGCGCCTGAAATCTTTGCAGCTCTGTCTAAATCAACCCAGCCGTTCTTTTCTATTAAATCAACATGACTCAATAAATTAAACTTAGGCTTTTTTTTATTCCCGAACAATTTTACAATTTTATTATCCATATCACTATTTCCAAAAGGAACAGTTTCATGCAACAAGTTAGGAAGATTCATCAAAATTGAAGTAATTTTTATCTTTAGTTCATCTAGTCTTGCTTCCCCATTTTTAATTTCATTGGGTAAATCCTTTGCCTTAGCAACCAAACTAGAAATATCTTTTTTCTGCTTGCTTAAATTTGTAATTTCTAAAGTAATTTCATTTCTCTCATGTCTCAAATCATCAATTTTCCCTTTTAATTCTCTCCATTCTTTATCAAAAACAATTAATTCATCAACAATTTTAAGATTATATTTTTCTCCCCTCTTACTCAGATTATTTTTTACAAATTCTTTGTTTCCTCTTATGAATTCTATATCTAGCATAAAATTATAAAACAACATTTATTATTAAACTTTTTGAAAAAGAGAATAAAAATATATAAAAAATGAACAAATTGAATAGTACCAATTCTCAAGTGGTTACTAATTTATTGACTTTGATATATACTTTTCAAAGAAAAGCTTTAAATATGAGTTTTACTATTTTATCTAAGTCAAAAAGAAGTGTATACGTTTTAGGGGGATTTAAATTGAGTGCTAAAAAAGTAGATACAGATATATTTGAGGTGTTTTTCAGAAGAAAACCAGCTATGATATTGGTGGCTTTGAGAAAAAATCAGAAAAATAGGTATGGTTCAGTTCTGGCAAAGGAAGTTGATTGTACATATTCCCATGCTGTAAAGATTCTTCAAGAAATGGAAAAGGCAAAATTAGTAACTTTCGAAAAGCATGGAAGAATAAAAACAATTGCTCTGACAAATGAAGGAAACAAAATAGCAGAGTATATAGAAAAGATTGAAGAAGCTCTTAAATAAGTTTTTATACCTATTTCTTTTTTCTTTTTTTATGAATATAAAGAATTTTACCCCAAGGCTTTATCAAACAAATATTCTAAAAACTTGTAAAGAAAAAAATACTTTGGTTTGTATACCAACAGGTTTGGGTAAAACAAAAATAGCTATAATGCTGACTATAGAAAGACTAAAAGAATTTCAAAATACAAAAGCAATAATATTAACCCCGACAAGACCGCTTGCAAATCAAATTTATAATGAGTTCAAAGAATGCACAAGCATTGAAGAATCAAAAACCTTTCTTCTGACTGGAAAAATAAACCCTAATAAAAGAGCAAAAATTTATGATAATTCAAATTTAATTGTTGCCACACCACAAACAATACAAGAAGACATAGAAAATAAAAGGCTTGATTTAACAAATACTTCTCTTTTAGTTATTGATGAAGCACATAGATCTAGGGAAAATTTCGCCAATACTGTCGTAGCAAGAGAATATATAAAAAAAGCAGAATTTCAAAGAATATTGGCATTAACAGCATCGCCAGGATCAACAAAACAAAAAATAGAGGAAGTTTGTACAAATTTAAATATAGAAGCAATAGAAATAAGAACAGAAAACGATGAGGATGTTACTCAATTTATACAAAATAAGGATATTGAATATATAAATGTAGAGTTTCCAGCAGAACTAAAAAAAATACATGACTTAATTAAAGAGGTTTACAAATCCAAAATAGAAAACATAAAAAGTTTTAATATAAGTAAACCTACATCGCACATAACAAAAGTAGATTTAATAAATCTACAATTAAGATTGCAAAAAGAAATAAAAAATAAAAATAATGCAGCATTCTATGGCTTGTTCTTAACTGCACAACTATTGAAATTAAGTCATGCAATGGAGGTAATAGAAACACAAGGACTAAATCCATTAAATGAATTCCTAATAAAATTAGAAACAGAAACTACTAAATCTGCACAAGCAATATCTAAAGAGAAAAATATAATAAAAGCAAAAGAACTATGTAAAAATCTCATAGAAAAAGAAATAGATCATCCAAAAATAGAAAAACTAAAAGAAATAACTAAAAAAATAATTGAAGAAAAAGCGGATTCAAGGATAATAATATTTGCGACTTATAGGAACACAGTGGATAATATAGTAAGAACATTAAATAACATAGGAATAAAAACAACAAAATTAGTAGGTCAAAAAGAAGGGCTTACTCAAAAACAGCAAATAGAAGCAATAGAAGAATTTAATTCTGGAAAATATAATTGCCTCATCACAACGTCTATTGGGGAAGAAGGGATACACATTGGGGAAGCAGATATTGCAATATTCTATGATAATACACCTTCAAGCATAAGAAAGATACAAAGATCTGGAAGGGTTGGTAGATTAAAGCCCGGAAGAATAATATTTATGATAACAAAAGGAACAAGAGACTCAGCATATTTTTGGAAATCAAAAAAGGATGAAAATAGGATGAAAAGTATTTTATATAAAATGAAAGAAAATAAATTTGAATTAAAACTACAAAAATCACTAAATGAGTTTTAAAATGCCAAGAATAATTGTTGATCATAGAGAAAATAAAAAACTAATAAAAGAATTAATAAAGGAAGGAATGGATGTTGATATAAAACAACTAGATATTGCAGATTTCATATTACAGACAAAAAATTTAAACAACCAAATTCAAAATGTCGGTATAGAAAGAAAAACAATAAATGATCTATTAAATTCAATTATAGATAAAAGATTAATAAATCAATTAATTATTCTTAAAGAAAATTTCGATAATCCTTTATTGATAATAGAAGGAGATGAAAATATTTACTCAATAAGAGACTTTCATCCAAACTCAATAAGGGGAGTAATTGCAACTGTTGCAATAGACTTTCAAATACCAATAATATATACAAAAAATGAGAGGGATTCTGCAAAGTATATATCTTTAATTGCAAAAAGATTGGAAAAAGCAAGAAAACCAATTAGTTTGACACCGAAAAGAAAACCATTGACAGTACAGGAAAAACAATTATTTTTAGTAGAAAGTTTTCCAGGTATAGGCCCAATATTGGCAAAATCTATGCTAAAAGAATTCAAATCAATAAAAAATATAATCAATGCCGAAGAACAAGAACTACAAAAAATAGACAAAATAGGAAAAATCAAATCTAAAGAATTAAAAAATTTATTCGAAGAAGAATTTAAATTCACTTAGTAATGTTATTTTTTAAACCCTAAGAAATACTCAACATCTAATGTATAATAATTATCTAAATTTTCTTTTATTCCTTTTATTCTGCAACTTAAAATATAATCATATGCTGCTCCATTTATATCCTCAATTAATAAAAGTGAATTAATATTTCTATTATATAATAAATCTGAGAAATAAACTGCATTAAGGTTTATACCATTAGTAATAATCTTATCTAAGTGAACTCTTTTAGGGATTATTGGTTTATTAGGAAAATGAGATGAAGGTGGTGGAGTAATGCTATCTAAACCAATAGATTCCTGCAAATACTTAAAGAAAGAACCACAAGCCTCAGATATTCGATATGGATCCTCATTATGAAAAACAACAAAATGGTAATTCCTGCTTGGATCTAACAATAAATAAGAAGCCTCTCTTAAAAATTTATCCAACCTTGTCTCTGCACAATCATCAATTAAAAATACCATTAAAAACTAAAAAGGAAATTGTTGATTAATAAAGATTATTAAACTAAAGAATATCTTTTCAAAACTTCATAAGATGGACTGTCTTTGCTTAATACACTTTTATATAAAATGAAAGAGTTTACTTGAAATTCTAATGGTTCTAGTTTAACATTTTTAACAAAATCTAAAAAAAGATCTTTATTCTTAATAGCTTTTACACGTCCCAACGTTATATGCGCGCCAAGTTTAACATTTCCTACTTCTAAAGTTTCTGAATCTACCAATTTCTGCAATTCTACTATTTTATTATAAGGCTCAACACCAACCCAAATAACATTTATTCTCATATTGTTTGGATAAAAACCAAAGCCATTTAATTTAATTTTAAATTTCTTATAACTTACTTTACTTAAGTTGTGTTTTATTCTTTCTACAGTGTCAGAAGAAACATCTCCAAGAAATTTCAAAGTAATATGAAGATTCTTTTTAGGAACCCAGTTAACCTTTGCTAAATTCTTAATTTTAAAAGAAAGTTCTAAATTAAACAAACAATCTTTAATATTATCAGGCAAATCAATACCAATAAATAATCTCATAAATAAAAAAGAGTTATTTAAGTTTAAAAATGTAACTTAAGGTGTTAATATTAACCAAACATCTCAACGTAGTTTGTATCTTCTTTACTCATATTATTCAATTTTGATACTGCATTAATAAAATCCTCATGAACAACATAATTTCTGTCATTTCTTATAGCAAAATAACCTGCCTCAGTACATAAAGCCTTTATATCAGCACCACTAAAACCTTCTATATCTTTATTTATTTGTTCAAAACTAACATCAGACAAATTCATCTTAGAACTATGAATTTTAAGAATTTTAAATCTCGCATTTTCATCAGGAAAATCAATATCAATTAGTCTATCAAATCTTCCTGGCCTTAAAACAGCAGGATCCAAAATATCAAACCTGTTTGTAGCAGCAATTATCTTAACGTTATCCAAACTATTAAACCCATCAATCTCAGTAAGTAACTGCATAAAAGTCCTCTGAACCTCTCTTTCTCCAGAAGTTCCTAAATCCAATCTCTCTGCAGCAATTGCATCTATCTCATCTATAAAAACAATACTTGGTGCCTTCTCCCTAGCCAACTTAAATAAATCCCTAACAAGCTTTGCTCCTTCCCCTATAAATTTCTGAACTAATTCCGAACCAACTAACTCAATAAAAGTACATTTTGCACTTGTGGCAACTGCCTTGGCAAGCATTGTCTTACCAGTGCCTGGAGGACCATATAGCAAAACCCCTTTTGGAGGATCTATGCCAAGTTGAACAAATATTTCAGGCTTTAATAATGGCAGTTCAATAACTTCCTTAATTTCTCTAATTTTGTCATCCAAACCACCAACTTCATCCCAAGAAACATTTGGCTTATCAATAATAACAAAGTCTTCAACATCAAAACTATTTGAATTTTCCAATTTCTGAACCACAGTCAACGATCTTTGTTCAACTAAGACCAAATCACCTGTGCAAACTTCAAGATTTCCTGCAACATTGACAAGAAAGTGACTGCCATTTGGTACTTTAATTATAACTTTATTGCCTATAACTTTCTTAACTTCAGAAACCAACAAAGGCATTTCCTTAAATTTATTTAACTCTGCCTTAAGATAGTTCAAACTGTTTTTTAGTAATTGATTCTCATCTTGAACATCACTGCTTTGGTCGGGTTTGTAGAAATCTTTTGATTCTTTCTTCACCTTAATAATAGTCATAAGATTATAACAAGGTAAAGCTTAATAAAAGTTTCTATGAAAATCTTTCAAAATAATTAGAAAAAGAATTTTAAAGAAAAAAATAAAAACAAATCATATGTTACTAACAAAAATATGTATCTTGTCAGCAATAATTGGTATAATATTGCTCATAATAATTGGAGATAAAGTTGAAGCTCCTTCTTCAACTATAAACTCAATAAAAAAAGAAGATGTAAACAAACCTATAAAAATTATAGGTGTCTCAAAGAATATTATAAACAAAGGTAAATTAACAAAAATAGAATTAGAAGATAAAAGTGGTAAAATAGATATTATTGTATTCAACTCTAAAAAAATACCTATAAAAAAAGGTTCAACAATTGAGGTTTACGGCAAAATTTCAGTATATGAAAATAAGCCACAAATATACGCAGAAACCATTAAAATAATCAATTAACTACCATAAAATAATTAATATTTTAAAACAATTACTATCGAAAAGAGATAACTATTTAAATCAGTAAATTATTATTGAATTATAAGGTGAAAAGATGGTAGAACATATAAAAAGAGACTCATACAGGTTAGTTGAAGAATTCTCAAACAAGCAAGATGAAAATCCTTTTGGCAAAATTATTCCAGCACTAATGAAAAAAGGTTTAGAAAATGCAAATCTGTCAATGTTCAGTGAAGAAAAGAAAAAAGAATTACTAAATGCTGCTGGTGAAGAATATTTAAAAAGAACACAAGTCCTAGACGCTATAAAAATATTCAAAATGACTGATAATAAACTAAGGCTTGTGGAAATTGGTGATGAACACTATAAAATGGGTTTATTTTCATATGCAATTGAAGCTTACAAATTAGCAGAGGCTCATGATAAATTATTAAAAACAGGAGAAAAATGTCTTGAAGAAGGACACTTAGCAGAGGCTATAGCTGCATTTAAAATTATAAGCAATCAAGAAAAATTAAATAAAGTTGGAGATTATTGTTTGGAAAAAGGAAAAATTGAATTTGCAATCGAAGTTTTCAGCGCACTTGAAAATAAAACAAAACTTCTAAATTTAGGAGACAAGTGTTTTGCAGAAAAACAGTTGCAGCACGCAGTGAAAGCATTTGAATTAGCAGGAGAAACAGAAAGATTAAATAAAGTAGGGGAAGAATTTATGAAAATTGGACTCCTCGCAAATGCATTGAGAGCATTTGAGGCTGCAGACAACAAAATGATGGTTCAATTTATAAAAGAAAACTTCGGAGATAGAGACTTGGCAGCAAGAGTCTACGTATAAATATTTTCTTACTATGGAAGATTTCAATTTAGTTGTAAAAGAATTAATAAATAAAAATATAGAAGAAATAAATCTGCCTGAAAACATGAGGGAAGAATTTGAAAAAACAGCAGAAAGATATGTAAAAAATGGAAATTATCTGGATGCAATCAAAGTTTTTGTATTAACAAAAAATAAAGAAAAGTTAATAGAAACTGCAAACCTATGCCTAAAAGAAAATAAACCTTATGATGCATTTCATGGATTTTATTATTCCAATGACACAGAAAACCTAAATAAAATGGGCTTTATCTTGTTGCAAATACCTGATATTGAAACTGCCTTCAAAGCATTCAAGAAGGCAGAAAATAAAGAAATGATAGATTTTATTGAAAAAAATTTCTGAAATTCTGAAAAATTTTCATAAATTTCTAAAAAGTAAATATTAACACATAAAATAAATAAAATTTATGGAATATTTAGTAATTTTATTCTCCATACTAACAGGGATATTATTTGGTATAATAACTGGTTTAACGCCAGGTATTCATATAAATTTAATTGCAGCAATAATTATTACATCTTCATATGAAATTCTTAAGATCTTAGACCCAATTACGATTGTAATAACAATAACTTCAATGACAATCACACACACCATATTAGATATAATACCTTCCACATTGCTTGGAATTCCAAATGCAGAAAACTTAACTATGCTCTTGCCAGCACACAAATTAACTATAGAAGGAAATGCAAAAACAGCAATAAACTATGGTTTGTTGGGTAGTGCCTTGGGTATAATAATAACTATTGCCTTTTCTCCTTTAACAATAATAATCATACCTATAATTTATAATAAAATAAAAGAGTATATTGGATATATATTAATTATAATATTAAGCTACGTAATATTGAAAAGTAAAAATAAACTAATTTCCTTAGCATTTTTCTTAATAACTGGTATTGTTGGTATAATTTCATTCAATATAAAAACCATAGATCAGCCTTTGCTTCCAATGCTTTCTGGTTTATTTGGATTAAGTGCCTTAATATTAAGTATAAAAAATAAAATAATTATTCCAGAACAAAAAGAAGCAAACTTAGAAGTTTCAAAAAAAGATATAATAAAATATAGTATAACAACAACACTCTCATCCACATTGACAAATTTTCTTCCTGGATTAACATCATCTTACACTGCATTAATATCAAACAAAATAAGTAAAGTAAAAAACCAAGAGCATTATATTATATTATCTAATGCAGCAAATTCATCTGCTATAATAATAAGTTTCATAGCCCTTTACACAATAAACAAAGCAAGGTCAGGAGCAGTAGCAACAATACAATACTTAATAAATTCAATTAATATGTCTACTTTAATATTAATTATAAGTATATCTTTAATAACATTAAGTGTAGTTACAATATTTGCAAAAATACTGAGTAATAAAATAATAAAAAACATTAACAAAATAAATTATCAAAAAACAAGTATTTTCATTATAATTCTAATTATATTAATAGTATTAATAATTACAAGATTTGAAGGTTTAATAATTTTAATTGTTACAACAAGTATTGGCATTATAGTTGAAAAATTAAAAGTTGAAAAAATTACATTGACAGGGTGTCTTGTCGTTCCTGTAATAATTTATTATTTAATTTAACCAAACCACTTGCCCAGTCCTTCTTGTTTTTCTTTTTCCTTTCCAAATAATAATTCTATTCTTTGTTTTGACAACTCTAATGTTTGTTTCAAATAGGGTGGTAATTTGTATTTCTCAGCTAAACTTAAACTTGGCTGCAAATATTTTATTACTGTGCCTTCAGAAATAGTAAATAAAATTCTTCCATTGCATTTAATACAATTGCCCTTTAGGGGGGGCCTTCTAAATTTCTCATTGCAGTTGACACATCTAAACTGCTGCATGGAAAATTTTCTTAGGTTTCCCTTTATATCCCTAATAAAATGTCTCTCTATAACCAGCCTAGCAACATCATTAACGTCTACGCATCTTAATTTTTCACAAAGAGCCATCTGCTTCTCTACTTTTTCCTGCATTGTTGGTAATATTTTGTAAATACTGCATCTAACTCCTGAATTAATATTTGTAGTATCGTGAGTAAATCCCCATCCTTCATATTGTCCTTCTTTTCCAAGCTCAGTTTTTAATGTTTTAATTTTTACTTCATTGGCTGGTTTATATTCCAACGCAGCCTTATATAATTCCAAAGGATATCTCCAAACAATATCCATATCAAAAACCATATCATCAACTTCTGTTGGAAGGATTGTAGTAGTCAAAACCAAAGGTTCATCTTGTGTTGCCCCTCTATGATCGCTAAGTAATTTAGGTGAAAAATTGATCAAAGCATCCATCAACAACATTACAGTGGCTTCATCGCCATCACAGTCCCTTCTCATAATACTATGGAATAAAGGACTGCATAACATTGTTTGTGTTTTAGAAAAACCAATTATTCTTCCAACAATACCTGCAGCAGTGTGGGGGCTTAATCCAACAACTAAATGTCCAACCAAATTATTTCTACTATTCAAATTATAAAATTTCTGGATCTTATAAAACTTCTCCAATAAATCATCTATAAATTTAGAAACTCTATATAAAACAAAATCTGCTCCCTCATCTTGACTCTCAGGACATGATGGAAGTACAATGTCTTGGCACCTTAATTCCAGTATCTGCTCATCATTAATCAATTCATCACTATAAATATCGTGGGTGTATCCTAATTTTTTTAATATTTCAATATCTGTTCCAATTTCTTTTGGCTTAAAATGTGTTAAACTCATTTCAGTCATATCATATCTTGTTGTGCCATCTTTATTTACATAAATCTCATGAACTGCTCTCAAAATCCCCTTTGCCAAATTTTCAGGAATATGTTGTTTGTTGCTTGTTCCCCTAACTCCTTTTATTAACTCAGGAGAATTTCTAATTCCCAAAGCCTTTAATGTGTTATCAAAATATTCTTTTATGCCTAAGGATAAATTTTCATATGATAAAGGACTGTGATTACATTTACCATCATTGCTTTCACATTTATTACAAGTAAAGATTTTTTTAGTTGTTTCTCCGCAAAAAATACACTTAGGATAAATAACTTTCTTATTACACTTATTACAAAAATAAATTGAAAATTGGGCAGTAACAGCACACTTTTCTAATGCTTCCTGAAAACATCTAAGCCTGCCGCCCTCCTTACCAACAGGAAAAAGAGAATGTGGGGATCCAATTAATTTTCTCATCTTGGCTTTTTCTGGTCTTCCCATCCTAGAACCAACATAAAGACCAGATTTATCCATTATCTTAGCTTCGCTTATTTTATTTATAATTTCTAAAACTGAAAGACTCTCGCTTGCTATTTCTTTAATATTCTTCAAATTAAAACTTAAACCATAAAACCCTAAACTTACTCTAAAAGCCAGAGCCCAATCTCCTTCTATTACAATATATTCTCCACCAACAAATTTATGTGGAACGCCAATCAATTCAAGTATTCTTTTATTAGTATCCTCTTGCAAAATAGGAATTATGATTTTTTCGTCTTTAACAACAGCAAAACTCAACCAGTCAATCAAAGATAAAAAAGAATCAAAATTTATATCACCCCAATGATAAGTAAATCTTGGATGTAAAGGTACTTTAAATTTCTTTGTTATTTCAAAAGCTTGAATAAAACTCAATTTTAGTTTGTTTGGATAAGTTACCAAATCTTTGTATTCTTCTTTATATTCTCCTAAAACCCCCTCTAATTCTAAAGCCCACCAATCTTCATTATACCCAACAGGAGCCAAGAGATGACCTCTATTCAAAAAATAACCATAATTTAAAAGTATGTCTCCTAAAAATAAAACTTCCTGGATTTCTTTTATTACTATTCTTGCCTCTTCTTCAGTCTCAAGAAATAAAACATCACCATTTTTTAATTTAACAATAGGTCCTTCTATAGAATCACAACAACTAATTACTGTACTTTTACCAGGTCTCTCTGTCTTTAATTGAGTGCCAGAAGCAATAAAACTGTCTAAAATAATCATAGTGGCAGGATGAACTGCACTGTCGCTTAAACCTGTAGTTCTTGCTCTTCCAAATCTGACTCTGAAAGAACCAACACTCAAAGGGCTTCCTAAAATAGGCCTACCTGCAACTAAATCTTTGATGTAATTAAAATCTGGGACAATTTTAGTTGTTGCTTCTTTGATTTTACCTTTTGCCCTTATTTGTTTTTGTAGTACTACATAATCTTCCAAAAAACCCCAATGCCCCATTCCAATTTCTTTGTTCCATTTAGAGAATTTATTCCAAAATTTGGCAAATTTCTGACTAAGACCCTCTGCCATAACTAAACAAAAACCATTCCTCAATTTATTAGTATAAATTCTTGATAAATTTTTGTAGTTAGGTACGTCTATCTTTTCACTTGGATCTCCATCTATTTGAACAGGTAAGCTTTTTGTTAAAAAATCTGCCTCCTTTTTAGAGGGGAAATATTGTAAGTTTGTAATTCTATCATGAAAATGCTCAAGTTCTGCAAATGTCCTGTTTATTTCCTCCTCTGTGGGATCATAAGTAGAGTACCCCATTTTTATTCTAATATAATCACTAACAGCAACAAAAATACAGGTTGCTGTAGTTCCAGCACTTCTAATAGGGCCTCCAAAATATAAACAAAAGTATTCCCCTTTTCCATCTAACCTTTTCTTCAGCTCTAATTTTATAAACCCCTCTAAGGGAGAAGAAACAACGCCATTAGTTATATAAGCTAAGCCAACCCTAAGACCGACCTCCATCGCTTCTTTTTTATCAGAAAATTTACAAAATTTTTCTTCAGCAACTTCTTCAGCAATTAAAAAAGCAATTAACCAATTTTGGCTACCGTGCTGTTGCTCTAACTCATTAATCCTTCCACTTAAACCACTTCCTTTCATTTGCGGAGCAACAACAGAGACCAAACCTTCTACACGTTCTGCCATGTCTCTAGCCAAAGGAATTTCTACTTTATCTGAAGGATCAAATCCAAGAGATCTGGCAGTATTAGCTACGTCATAACAATTTTTTAATTTAGTATCTAGTTCACCAAAATATTCCTTCATTTTATTGCTTAATTGAGTCATTTTAAACTCATCCTTTCACTATACAAAACTTTAATGTCATCATCTAAAAAATCCATAATTTTAATTTCTCTTGTTTTCAAGTTAATAAGTGGTATCTTAGCTGGATGGGGAACAATTCCTCTTTTGGCGTTATCTTCACTCTGAACAACCCAGCAAGAACTATTAATTAAGGAAACGTTTCTGTAATTACTAACAGTAATTTGATGTATGTGTCCTGCAACACAAATATCAGGAACTTTCTCAATAACCAAATGATCAGAACTCTCATCAGGAATGTATAATGTAGAACTATGTGATGGCGCTAAATGCCTTTTTTGTAATAAAAACTTCATTATTAAATCACATCTAAATATTCCCCCCTTGTCTCTAATACTAGGCACATTGTCTGCAAAATAAGGAAAACTTGCGCCATGGTACATTAATACATCAAAACCTGGAAACCCTTCAGAAGAATGAATGTTGACTAAAGCAGGATTGCTAACAATAATCATGTTGGGAATTTCATAAAAACCTTTTGAGATATTCTTATCAAAAACAGGTTGTGGTTCTGACATCCTCATTGCATCGTGATTTCCACCACAAATAATAATTTTTATTTTCTCAGGAATCATCTTAAAATATTTTGTAGCCTCCTCATACTGATCATATATATCTTTTATATCTAAATCTTCCTCCTGGCCAGGATAAATCCCAACACCCTCCACAACATCACCAGTAACAAACAAATACTTTATTTTGTTAGCAATTTCTCTTTGTTGTCCAGTACCATATTCCCCACGCAGCCACATTATAAATTTCATAAAATCCCCACTCAAAAAATTCTTTATACCAAAATGTATATCACTAATAAAAACAGCATAAGTTTCATCTGGGGATTTTTTTAATTCGTGGTTTATTGGAATATCTGGGAAAAAAACAGCATTGCAAAAAATTATACCATTTCCAACAACACCGCTAATACCTATCACCTCATCAAGAACAATATCTTTAGCTAAATTATATAATTCATTTTTATTTTTATTGAATAAAACTTGGTGTGTTCCTGTTTGGTCTTCTAAAATTAATATTATATTATCATTTTTTGTTTGTAGTTTATTAAACACCAACCCAATAATACTAACAACATCCCCTTCCTGCTTCCTAGACAACCTAGCAATAGATACACTATCTTGCAGCTCTGGCCTTAAAAGCAACAACCTCTTTAAAAATTCATATCTTTTTTTAAAATAATTAACAAAATCTTGAACTTCTTTTTTTTTGTTTTTATAATTATAAGAAAAAATAACATTAACATTAGAAACACCATCTAAATTGTTAGTAATTGCCTCTCTATGAACAACTTTCAAGCTCATCTCAGAATTAGAATTATCTAAACTTTTGTTGCTAGAAAAATCACCAATCTCTTTTAAAGAATTAACTAAAATATCGCTGTTGTTTAAAGAAGAAAGAAAATCATTATTGGTAATTAACTTATCGAGGTCATTAACGTTTTGTAAATTAAAATTTAATTTATCAAAAAGTCCTGGTCCAACTAAAAAACCTTTCTGCATAAAATAATTAATAATTTCTTCTTTATTCATAATTATAAATTAAGGCTCTCTTTTAAAGTTGTTCTGATGTTTGGTATTGTTGAAGAAGGAATTCCTAATTTAATTTCTCTTGTTCTTCCGTACCTTCCTTTAGATATAACTCTTGCATTAATAATTCCTAACATATCCAATTCAGCTATAATATCAGAAACTCTGCGTTGAGTTAGTGGTTTTAAACCTACCTTACCACAAAAAGATTTGTAAATCTCATAAATATCTCCTGTAAATACAGGGGATTCTGCAAGATTGCAAACATCAAATATTGCTAATAATGTAAGCTGAAATTGTTTTGGTTGTGTATTAACCACATCTAAAACCCTATCTCTTTCTATTTTTTCTTCAGCCTCATCTATATTTTCAACACATATGAAAGATTTATTCTTTCTCTCAGCTATTTCAGCGGAAACCCTTAATAATTCTAACGCCCTTCTGGCATCACCGTGTTCTCTTGCAGCATATGCAGCACACTTTTCTATTACACCTTCTCTAACAATGCCCTCACCAAAGGCTTCCTTCGCCCTTTCCCTTAAAATATCTTGGATTTGAAGTGCATTGTAGGGTGAAAATACTAATTCTTCTTCACTCAAAGAACTTTTAACCCTTGGATCAACACCATCCATAAACAATAAATCATTAGAAATCCCAATTATGGAAAGTTCAACATTTTTCAACTCAAAATTAATTCTTGTTAAATTATAAAGAATTTCATCTCCTGCTTTTTTGACTAATTGATCTATCTCATCCAAAACTAAAATTATAAGTTTATTCTCAGAATCAATATGTTTAAGAAAAATTTTATATACTTCATCTGTAGGCAATCCTGTTGCTGGTATATCTAATCCAAATTCTTTAGCTAATTGGACTATTATTCTATATTCTGTATCTGCAACCCTTTTCAATTTACAATTTAAATATATAATTTGGATTGGTAATTTTTTCTCATTTGCAACACTTAAAATTTGAGAGGTTACGTATTTACTTACTACTGTTTTACCAGTACCTGTCTTACCATATAAAAATAAATTAGATGGTTTTTCCATTCTAAGTGCTGGTGCTAAAATACCTGCTATTGTTTTAATTTGATCATCTCTATGTGCTATGTTCTCAGGGGTGTAATTGGATTGTAAAACTTTTTTACTTTTGAAAAGAGGTTCCCTTTCTAAATATCCATGAAAGAATTTTGTTAGTTCAACCATCTTTTTTC